>JAAUYH010044253.1_pt1 | contig 24488 bp, 23 predicted proteins | sample 7278061 | NCBI WGS metagenome assembly JAAUYH01 (sample SAMN14350203, study PRJNA611818) | marine sediment metagenome | isolation source: surface marine sediment (0.6m) | place: French Polynesia: Moorea | collected 2018-08 | reverse complement strand
GTAAAGAAGATAGCGAGACTCTGGCTCAGCGGCCAGAACTCAGACTCCAGCCTCTGTTATTCATCGCCAAGGACGAAGAAAACGATCAGCACCATCGCCAAACTGATTGAGATCGCAAGACAGGAACCCAGCAAAAGGCCATTGACGGCAGTTAAAGGACGCATCTAAAAATTTCCGTTTCGGTCTATTTATTTGAATTAATTAGCAATTCTCGCATTTGTGCCCTTGATTGAGGGCCTGCGTGCATCTAGCCTAGCCAGAGCAGTCGGAGACTGCATTTTACGAAAGATGATGGAGAGAATCTTGATTAAACCTGCAGCGTTCAGAGCCTTACGGACCGCCGTGCTCGCACTGTCCTTTTCCGCGGCATCGGTTTTTGCAGCAACGTCGATCGCAGTCGTCGAGGAGCTGAGCCCGGAAGAACGTCACGAGGAAGTGGCGTCGCTCGTTACACAGTTTATCCAGAAATCTCACTATCTCCATATCTCGGTGAACGACGAGCTGTCATCCAAGGTGATGGACAAGTACCTGGAGTCGCTCGATGGCAATCGCATGTACCTGCTCAGCAGCGATATCGCCTACTTCGAACAGTACCGCGACCAGTTTGACGACCTGGTCAAAAGCAAACCGCTGACACCCGTTTTTGACATTTTCCAGGTGTACCAGACTCGTGTCCGCGACCGGCTCGATTACGCGCTGGCCCTGCTCGAGACTGAGCCGGACTACACCGTCGACGAGAGCTATCGCTTCGACCGTTCCGAGGCGCCTTGGGCCAGTTCCGAGGCAGAGATGGACGAAATCTGGCGCATGCGAGTCAAGAACGATGCCCTGCGCCTGGCCCTGGCCGAGAAAGAATGGGAAGGCGAGGACGGCATCAAATACCTGCTGACCAAGCGTTACAAGCGCTTCAGGAAGAACGTCGAGCAAGTCAATTCTGACGACGTGTTCGAGACCTTCATGCAAGCGTTCGCGCATACCCTGGACCCGCATTCCAGCTACCTGTCGCCGCGGAATTCCGAGGAATACCGGATCCAGATGAGCCTGTCGTATTTCGGCATCGGCGCGTCGCTGCAGAGCGACGAAGACTACGTTCAGATCATCAATATTATCCCGGGCGGTCCCGCCGCCATTGACGGGAAGCTGAAGCCGAACGACCGGATCACCGGTGTTGCCCAGGGCAGTGATGGCGATATGGTCGACGTTGTTGGCTGGCGCCTCGACGACGTGGTCGACCTGATTCGCGGACCGGCCAACACGGTAGTTCGCCTGCAGATTATTCCTGCCGGCGCCCTGCCCGGCAGCGGCGAGAAGATCCTGTCTTTGACGCGCGACCAGGTCAAACTCGAAGAGAGAGCAGCCAAGAGTGAGATTATCAACGTGCCGCGAGACGGGCGCGACTGGAAGATCGGCGTCATCGAGGTCCCGAGCTTCTACCGCGACTACCGCGCTCTCAGCAAGGGCGACAAGAATTTCACGAGCACGACCCGCGACGTCAAACGCCTGATAGAAGAGCTCGAGGAGTCCGGCATTGACGGATTGGTCCTCGACCTGCGCAATAACGGCGGCGGCCACCTGACCGAGGCCACGGCACTTTCCGGGCTGTTTATCGATAATGGCCCGGTTGTGCAGCTCCGCAACTCCAATGGCCGCATCAGTCGACTGGACGATCCTGATCCCGTGGCTCGCGTTTCTTACAACGGCCCCCTTACCGTGCTGGTCAATCGATTCAGTGCATCGGCATCGGAGATTTTCGCTGCGGCGATACAGGATTACGAACGAGGCGTCGTCGTAGGGCAGCAGACCTTCGGCAAGGGGACGGTCCAGAACCTGTATTCGCTCGACCAGTATCTCGCGCCGGAGGGCGACAAGGGTCACGGGCAACTGACGCTGACGATCGGCAAGTACTACCGCGTGACGGGCAAGACGACGCAACACCAGGGCGTTGAGCCCGACATCGAGCTGCCGTCCGCCATCGATGCTGACATTGTCGGAGAGAGCGTACGCGACAGCGCCCTGCCGCCTGACACAATCCAGACCACACGATTCAAGCGAGGTACGCCGCTGGACACGACGATAGCGTCACTGACGGCGAACTACACAGAGCGCTCCAAAAGCGACCCGAACTTCCGCTACCTCGTTGACGGCATTCGCGAAGTCGAGGAAGCCCGCGCCAGGACGACAATTTCCCTGAACATCGACACACGCATCGCGGAACGCGAGGCTGAGTCGCAGCGTGCGCTAGAGCGCGAGAATGAGCGCCGGGCTGCGCTGCAGCTTGAGCCGCTGGAAAGCCTCGAGGACCTCGGTGACGACGACCTGCCGGACATCCTGCTCGAGGAGGCTGCCAATATCTCGACTGACCTCGCGGAGATGCGCCAGTCGGCACCGCAGCCGGAACAGACCGCCAGGGTACAGAATCCCTGATCCGGCCCATGTAACGGGAACCACCCTGCCTGGCGCCATGGGCGGGACAGCCATACCGGCGCTCGCACGCGGGCACCGCGGTATTTAGCCAGTCCGGAAAATTCAGCTTGCGGGACGACTGGCCGCTGTTATACTCGGGCATAACAGTATCCCGAGGTTTCGTATCTCGCATGCAGTCAACGCCATCCGTATCGAAGCGCCCCCTGCTCGTTCTGGTCGCCCTCCTGGGCTGCCAGCTGGATGCAGTCGCCGCTACCGGCGTGTCCGCCTGCGACAACGATATCCAGACCGCTGCTGCGTCCGAACTCAAGTTGGTCGATTACAGTGACAAACGCACAACGTCTGCGTCTTCAGAGCTTCTCAAAGAGCCGCCAGCGATCGAATCCAGCGCCCTGCCACTCACTTCCCGCAGGGATACGACGGTGCTCAGGGACGATCACGTGAAGTCTGACCTGCAGCTGCCGGTCGAGAAACCGATGGACGTTGATCCGGACGCCGCTGCGATACTGCTGGAGCGTCGCCACTCGCGCCTGCGCAAGACATCAGATGATGAAGCTTCCGAGATGAATACCCGGCTGCCGGGCATGGATGAAAACGAGATGCTTCAATTCCGCCAGCAGATGTATCGAACCGACATCTAGCGGCAGAAAACCTTCGTCAGATCCCAGTAGTCCTCGCCGAGCAGATCGGCATTCCTCTCGCTTACAGCGCCTCCGTCGTTGATGCAGATCAGCGTTCCGACGGAACCGGCTGACGGAACGACGTCGTCGTCATGCATGAACATCGCTCGTTCCGTCAGAAGCTTGGCTCGCTTCTGAAGTGCAGTGGCATGGTCGGTGACACCGTCAAACGCGTCCCAGCGCGACTCCACTTCCTCGAGCAGACGCTGGCAGTCTTCGCGGTTCCCATACCTGATCGTACCGGCGCTCTTGTCACCCGCTTCCTTGACCAGCGACGCGATGTTGTCGTCACCGAACTGTATGTACAGCTGCTGGGCGAAAGACAGGATCATGAAATTGATCGATCGCTTGGCCGCTTGATCCAGTCCCTGCAGCTCGGGCGCCGCCGAGTTGTCTAACTCCTCGAGCGCGTTCTTCAGCTCCAACTCCTTCTGGTGCAGCAGGGATTTCGCGTGCTCGAGGCGAGCAATCTCCTTCTTGAAGGCCCGGCGTTTGAAGATCCTGATGTAGATCGGGTGTTCGCCGTAATCGGACTCAGCCTCGGCGATACGCTGGTCGGAAACCTGGATCGCCTGGGCCGCCATCGTCAGCTCTTTCTCGACACTGGACGCCTGATCTGATCGACGGGCACTCCAACGGTCGAGTATCGCCTGATTCTTGCGGGTTTCCTGTCGCCGTTTGATTTGTTCGGCAAAACTCGCCACGCGAGCACGACAACGATCGTTCAGCGCGCGCAGCTGGTAGTGGACGGCAACCGGATAGACCCATTCCGGGTCGAGCAACAGTTCCTCGATCTGGGAGAGCTTCTGCTCCAGTCGCGCGACAGAACCGTCACGCTCATGGACCAGCTTGTTCAGGGCGTGCTTCTCGGCCTTCGCCTCGGAAAAGGCCTTCTTGAGCTCTACGCGACTCCGGTACAGGTTCAGCAGCTTCTCGCTGTCCTGCGGATCCGTCTTGCCGGAATTCAATAGTGCAACTCGACCAGTCACCGATCACTCACTTTACATAACGCGAATTACTTTCGCTCTCACGCAGTAAGTCTGTCACTAAGTTATGTCTGAATCGCCGATCGAGTCGACAGTTTCGACACGCGCTGGATAGACGGGAAACTGCTGAATTCTTTGAAGAAAAGTACCGGCTGTAAAACCAGTCTACTTTTCGAGGACGAGGTGGCCCTGCTCTGTCAGGTAATCAAGCCACTTGTTCAGGATGATGTTCCGCTGCCAGCGCACATCGAGTTCTTCCTTATGTGCCTGCATCAAGCGCCTCAGGGCGGCGTGGCGATGGTCTTCATCACCGATGCTCATTGCCTCGGCGAGTTGACCGTCGAGATACACGCGGACTTTGACATCGGGGTCAGCGAGCACCCCGTCGTCTGAATCGAACTGGTATGTCAGCGCCAGCGTCACCGTGTATCGACAGCGCTCGATGATCTCGACATACAGGTCGCAATCACCGGCGACGCGAGATCGATAACAACCGTCCAACCGGTCTATTTCCGGAATGAGCCGCAACAGGCGCAAGTAGTTGCTTTCATAGACAGACATCAGGCCGACAAAGCTGTTCGGCTTTACGATCGTCTGCGGAACGAGATGAGAATCAAGCAACATTTGCCGAATATAGCACAGGAACTTTGACGCGAAAGCGCGTCAGCTGAGAAAGCAAATTTGCGTCACAAAAGCGTAAATTCAATTTCGTACGCGACGCTCTACGCCTGTATGATCGAGAATTCTGCTCGCGATTTCTTCGATAGAAAACTTGGTCGTGTCGACACTCGGGATCTTGTAACGATCGAAGATTCTCTTCGCCTCCCGAAGCTCATATCGCACCTGTTGCGAACTCGCATACTTGCCCACACTACGACGCTCCTTGCGTATTTCGCGTAACCGTTCGGGTGCGATCGTCAAGCCAAACAACTTGTGTCGCTGCTCGAGGATGACAGGTGGCAGGTTGCCGGATTCAAGCTCGTCATCGGTCAGCGGAAAGTTCGCCGCATAGATGCCATAGTGGAGCGCGAGATACAGGCAGGTCGGCGTTTTTCCCGACCTCGAGACGCCCAGCAGAATCACGTCGGCACGATCATAATTGCGAATCCGGCCGCCGTCGTCGTTCGCCATGGCAAAATTCGTGGCCTCGATACGATTCATGTAGGCCTCGATGTCGCGCATTCGGTGTGCTTTGCCTGGTTTTGGCGACGACGTCAGTTTCAGTTCTTTCTCCAACGGCTCCACAAACGCGTCGAAAATGTCCAGATGGAGCCCATCCGAGCCCCGGATGATTGACCGGATAGAACTGCGAACGATGGTTGAGAAAACGATTGGACGTGCACCACTTTTTTCGCCGGCATGATTTATACGAGACACCACCTGCTCTGCCTTGTCTTCGGAATCTATAAATGGCAGAGTAATTTTATTGAAATCTTCACCCTTAAACTGCGTCAGCAGGCTGTGACCAAGCGTCTCCGCCGTTACGCCCGATTGGTCGGATAAGAAGAAAACGGTGCGATCACTCATACAGGTTTCCCCACGCGGCCCCGCCGCAAACCTCGCTCAATGTCTGCATGATAGTCCATGCAGGACTTCTGAACACAAGGGAGTTCCACTGTGACTCGATACGTAAAACGGCTCTCCGAGCTGGGCATGCACGACGTTGAGCTCGTCGGCGGCAAAAACTCGTCGCTCGGCGAGATGATCAGCAACCTTAACGAGCTGGGAGTCACCGTCCCGGGCGGCTTCGCAACGACGGCCGAAGCGTATCGAGACTTCCTCGCGCAAGACGGTCTGGCAGACAAGATCAACGCAGTACTTGATGACCTGGACGTCGACAATATCGACGACCTCAGGAAAGCGGGCAGCCAGATCCGATCATGGATTATCGACACCAAGCTTCCTGACGAACTGATGGGCGACATCAAGACCGCGTTCGAGGAGATGTCGGGCGGCGCGGACATCGCCGTCGCGGTTCGATCCTCAGCGACGGCAGAGGATCTGCCGGACGCGTCTTTCGCCGGGCAGCAGGAGACATTCCTCAACGTTCGAGGCCTCGACAAGGTCATCCAGGCACTGCACGAGGTATTCGCGTCGTTGTTCAACGATCGCGCGATCGCCTACCGCGTCCACCAGGGCTTCGATCATGCCCAGGTCGCGCTATCGGCCGGCGTACAGCTCATGGTGCGTAGTGACATCGGGTCCTCCGGCGTCATGTTTACGCTGGACACCGAGTCAGGTTTCCGCGACGCCGTCTTTATCACGTCATCTTACGGGCTCGGGGAGACGGTCGTCCAAGGTGCCGTCAATCCCGACGAATTCTACGTCTACAAGCCTGCGCTGGAGAACGGACACCACCCGATCCTGAGGAAGAACCTCGGCGGCAAGGCGATCAAGATGATCTACAATGACGACAAGTCGGCCGGTAAGACTGTCGACACCGTAGACGTCGATGAAGCCGACAGCATGAAGTTCTCGATCACCGACGACGACGTGATCGAACTCGCTCGTATGGCTGTCACCATCGAGAAGCACTACGAACGACCGATGGACATCGAGTGGGGCAAGGACGGTAACGACGGGAAGCTCTACATCCTCCAGGCACGACCGGAGACGGTGCAGAGCCGGTCGGGCCGAAGCATCCAGCGCTTTACGCTCAAGTCCCGATCAGACGTCATCAGCTCCGGCCGCAGCATCGGCCAGAAGATCGGCCGAGGCAAAGCTCGAGTCATCAACGACGTGTCGGAAATGAACAGGGTGCAGGCCGGTGACGTCCTGGTCTCGGATATGACCGACCCGGATTGGGAGCCGGTCATGAAGCGTGCCGCCGCAATCGTTACCAACCGAGGTGGCCGCACCTGTCACGCCGCCATCATCGCCCGCGAACTCGGCATCCCCGCTGTCGTCGGCTGCGGCAATGCCACAGAGGCAATAACCGACGGAACCGAAGTCACCGTCAGTTGTGCGGAAGGTGACGAAGGTTTCATCTATGCAGGACTGCTCGACTTTGATGAGACTCAGATAGAACTCGATGGGCTGCCGGAGCTGCCCGTGAAGATCATGATGAACGTCGGTAATCCCGATCGCGCCTTCGATTTCGCGAGCATTCCGAACCGGGGCGTGGGCCTCGCTCGGCTCGAATTCATCATTAACCGGATGATCGGCGTGCACCCGCAGGCGCTCCTCGAATACGACAAGCAGCAGCCGGACGTCAAGCAGGCTATCGACGAACAGATGGCCGGCTATGCCGAACCCGTGTCGTTCTTCGTCGAAAAACTGGCCGAGGGTGTCGCCAGCATTGCTGCCGCGTTCGCGCCCGAGCCGGTCATAGTTCGCATGTCCGATTTCAAGTCGAACGAGTACGCGAACCTGATCGGTGGCGACCGCTACGAACCCGACGAAGAGAACCCGATGCTGGGCTTCCGTGGCGCGGCCCGCTACGTGTCCGATGATTTCCGCCCCTGCTTCGATCTTGAGTGCGCCGCGATCAAGAGGGTCCGCAATGATATGGGACTGAAAAACGTCCAGGTCATGATTCCGTTCGTCCGGACAGTAGAACAAGGCAAGGATGTCATCGACATCCTGGAGACCAACGGCCTGAAACGTGGAGAAGACGACCTTAAGGTCGTCATGATGTCCGAGCTGCCGACCAACGCCCTGCTGGCCGACCAGTACCTTGACCACTTCGACGGCATGTCCATCGGCTCCAATGATATGACGCAGCTCGCCCTCGGACTCGACAGGGACTCCGCCTTGATCGCCGACATCTTCGACGAACGCGACGACGCCGTGAAAGCACTGCTGAAACTGACCATCGATGCCTGCAAGGCTCGAGGCAAGTACGTCGGCATCTGCGGCCAGGGCCCGTCAGACCATCCGGACCTGGCCCGCTGGCTGCTTGATCAGGGTATCGAAAGCATGTCGTTGAATCCCGATACCGTCGTCCAGACGTGGCTGTTCCTGGCCGGTGAGTCTGTCTAGCGACTTGACGCAAGCGCGCACGCTCAGACAACGCGAATTTTCTGACGACGAAGTGCGCCAAAAAGCGCTCAGGTGGATGCAATTCTAGGAAAACGAATTCGCGACGCCGCAGCGTACGGATTGGTACGTGAGGACGGCGTGAATTCTTTTGACGCCGAAGTGCGCCAGCTGAGGCTGCTACACCAGAGAGCGCTCAGGTGGATGCAATTCTAGGAAAATGATTTTGCGGCGCCGCAGCGTACGGATTGGTACGTGAGGACGCCGCAAAATTATTTGACGACGAAGTGCGCCAGCTGAGCGCTCTCTGGCTCAGAAACGGTCGTAGCGGGACTTCCGGGGCATTCGTACCCTCGGCAGCCACAACCCCAGGATAATTCCGACCACCACCAGTCCGCCGCCGGTCATGAACCAGTAGCGTGTCGACTGGCTCGTCAGCGCCCTGTTCTCCTGCTCGAGTGTTCCAACCTGGATCTCGGCATCGGCCAGTTTCTGTCGAAGCTCGGTATTCTGGCGATCCAGCGACAACGCATTGGCTGCCGTTCGACGGATGTCGGCAAGGTCCTGCTCCAGCTGCGTCTTGTCTCGCTCCAGCGACTGGATCTGATTGGTTGCTTGAGCATACTGCGAACGAACGCCGGCCAGCTGCGACTCCAGCGAGTCACCCGCGCTTGCGGCCTCATTCAGCTGCGAGGTCAGCGTGGCGAGCTGCTCCCTCGCCGAAGGCTCCGACATCAGGTATCGCGAGAGAACCCAACCCTCGGTGCCACCCGAGGTACGTACTTTCGAATAGCCGCTGTCCGAATCCCGCTCGAGCACCTCGAGCTGCGTGCCGCTTCTCAAGGTGAGCTGAATCGCATTCGACGTGCTCGGACCGGTACGCAGCGTGATCTCAAACTGGTCGCTGACCCAGGCGGGTGCGGCGACGGCGATACTGCCTACAAGCAGCAGAGTAAGTGTCAGGATTCTCATGCGGGGAACTATAATGTATGAACTCACGATCAACCAGCCAATCTTCCTCTAAATCAGTCGCTTAACGGCGACAGTTACGGGCGCTTTGTTTGCCGTTGCCAGACGACCAACAGGTTGTTTGACGGCATCCCGTACAGCCTCAATCTGGAGAATCCTGCCGAACCTGCGAATTCCTCCAGTTCCTCGATCCTGCGAAGCCCCATCGCGGGATTCTTCGCGCGGAGATGACTGTCGAACTGGGCGTTGCCCTCCGACGTGTACCTGCCGTCCAGCAGGAAGGGACCGTAGAGCAGGAACGTGGCGTCGCCGCGGGTGAGCTCGCGGACACGCTGGAACATCCGGGCGACGGAGTCACTCGACATGATGTGGGCCGTGTTGCAGGAAAAGACTGCGTCGAAATCGCCGCGGCGGCCAATGGACTGGTCGACATCCAGCGCGAAGGCCCGCTCGGCGATCTCGGGTGCCGTCTCCGACAAACTCGCGGTCAGTCTCGGCAGCGATGCCGGCAGCTCGCTGGGATGCCACTCGACGAACGGCAGCTCTGTTTCGGCTCTCGCGGCGTGCAGACCCGTCCCGCTGCCGATCTCCGCAAGCGTGCACGGATCCGGCAACTCACGTTTCAGTACTTCGAAAATGGGCGACGCGTTCCTTGCGGCTGCCGGCGCGGAAGCGACCATCGTCAGCCCGGGGTCATCGCTGCCTTGTCGAGGAAGTTGTCCCGATACCAGGCAAGCTCGGCAATTGAGTCACGGATGTCGGACAGCGCCCGATGCGAGGATTCCTTCGAAAAACCGGCCGCAACGGCAGGTGCCCAGTTCTGCGCCAGGATCTTCAGCGTGCTGACGTCGAGGTTGCGGTAATGGAAGAAACGCTCCAGGTCGGGCATCTCACGGGCCAGGAAGCGTCGGTCCTGACAGATACTGTTGCCACACATCGGTGACGCACCACGCTCCACCCAGAACTCCAGGAACTCGATGGTTCGTGTCTGCGCGGATTCGAGCGTGGCCGCGCTCGCCAGGACGCGTTCTGTCAGACCTGAATTCGAATGCTGCCGGGTGTTCCAGTCATCCATGCCATCCATGACGCTGCGAGGCTGGCCTATCGCGATAACCGGGCCCTCCGCAAGTTCGTTCAGGTCCTTGTCCGTAACGATTGTGGCAATCTCTATGATCGTATCGTTCATTGAATCGAGCCCGGTCATTTCCAGGTCGATCCAGATCAGGTTTGTATCCCTGGAGTCGCTCATTCGCGGCCATCCTGTCTAGTCGTTCGGCGTAGTTTACCGCGAGAACATGCAAGGCTCGACGTGAAAGTACATACTCGTCGTTCTTGAGTTCCAGAGACACGATGAGCAATTCAACCGGCACAGTCATAGCGACATTCAGTCGACGCATGGACGTACGACTCGACGACGGCGAGATCGTCTCGGCTCGCATCAAGGGAAAGACGTTGAAGCCGGTCTGCGGTGACTTCGTTGAACTGGGTCCGCTACCGGGCGAACCCGATTGGCTGATCACGAGTGTCAGCGAGCGGAAGAACGAACTGACCCGTCCGAATGTACGTGGCTCTGCAGAAGTACTGGCCGCCAACATCGATCAATTGGTGCTGACGGTTGCAGCCTTGCCGGCTGCCGACTGGTTCATCGTCGACCGCTATCTCGCCGCCGCCGAGAACATGCCTGCCGATGCAGCGATCGTATACAACAAATCGGACATCGAAGCGCCAAATGACAACGAAGAACTTCGAGCTTATGCCGACCTCGGTTACCCCGTCATCGTTACGAGTGCCTCGGAGGGCGACGGTATCGATCGCCTCGCCGCGCAGCTGTCGGACCGGGTGTCAATATTCGTCGGCCAGTCCGGCGTAGGAAAGTCCAGCCTCATCAACGCGTTGCTCGGCAAGGAGGCGCAGAAGATCGCCGAGATTTCCCGCAAGCACGACGAAGGCAAGCACACGACGGTCAACTCGAGAATGCTGCCGCTCACAGGTGGCGGAGAGGTCATCGACTCGCCCGGCGTCAGGGACTATGCACCCGCCATCTCGGACATCTCCCACGTCGCTCATGGTTTCAGGGAAATACGAACGGCTGCAGCGCATTGCCGCTTCGCGAACTGCCGGCACCTCGAAGAGCCTGGCTGCGCTGTCAAGCAGGCCGTCGAGGACGGCAAGATCCTGGCGCGGCGGCTTGAAAGTTACCGGCGGCTGCTAAGGTTGACCGAGCGACTGGGCGAAAACCGCTACTAGGTAGCGTCGCTTATCCCGGCGGCCAATTGAGGTCGCGGCCGCCAAGGACATGCAGGTGGATATGAAACACCGTCTGGCCGGCAGCCCGATTACAGTTCATGACCGTCCGATAGCCTTCGTCGGCAATGCCCTCCATGTGCGCCACCTCTTTGGCCGTGAGGAACATCTCGCCGACCAGCGACGTCTCGTCCCCAGCGAGATCATTGATGGTGGCGATATGACGACGCGGGATCACGAGGACGTGCGTCGGCGCCTGCGGGTTGATGTCCCGAAACGCCAGGGTAAATTCATTCTCGTAAACGATATCCGCCGGAATCTCCCCGGCTACGATTTTGCAGAAAAGACAGTCAATCACAGGCTTAAGCTACTCCACGACTCGGCGGCCATAAAAGGCGTGAGACAATGTGCCTCCATCAACATACTCCAACTCTCCACCCAGCGGCACGCCGTGCGCGATTCGGCTGGCTTCGCACTGATGTCGATGCGCCAGGTCCGCCAGGTAGTGCGCCGTCGCATCGCCTTCGACTGTCGGGTTGGTGGCGATGATGACTTCCTTGACGCCTTCCTCCGACAGTCGCTGCTCAAGCAGCTCCAGCCCCAATTCGGTAGGGCCAATGCCGTCCAGCGGCGACAGGTGTCCCATCAGTACGAAATACAAGCCCCGGTAACCGGTGGCGTCTTCTAGCGCCATGACGTCGGCCGGAGATTCGACGATACAAAGTTGCGACTGGTCTCGGCCATTGTCGGAGCAGATCGCGCATAGCGACTCCTCGCTGAACATACGACAACGCGAGCAATGCCCTATTCTCTCGACCGCGTCGCCCAGCGCGGCGGACATGGCCGTTGCACCCTCGCGATCGCGCTCCAACAAGTGAAACGCGATTCGCTGTGCGGACTTCAGGCCGATGCCCGGCATGCACTTCAGTGAATCGATCAGGCGAACCAGTAAAGGTGAATACGCGGACATTTAGAACGGCAGCTTGAACCCGGCCGGCAGACCCGCGCCAGCGGCCATTCCAGAGAACTTCTCCTGGACCGTGGCTTCAACTTTCTTCTGAGCATCGTTCATCGCTGCGACGATCAGGTCCTCGAGCATCTCCTTGTCGTCACCGATCATGGAATCGTCGATCGACACCGATTTGACCTGGTGCTGGCAGGTCATGACGACCTTGACCATGCCGGCGCCGGACTCGCCGGTCACCGTCATGGAAGCCATTTCCTGTTGCGCCTGCTTCATGCTTTCCTGCATTTGCTGCGCCTGCTTCATCAGCTGGCCTATGCCACCTTTCATTATTCGCTCCGTTCAGAATCGCCAATGGGCGTTATGGTTTCAGTTTTAATTTCCGCGTTGAACATCGTCTTCAGCGACTGCACGTTCGGATCCGACTCCAGCGACTGTCTTGCCTGCTCGAGCTTTTCGTCCTGCATTCGTACTTCGGCCTGAGCCGGCGTTTCCGCCGCTTCGACACCGATTGAAATATCGACCGTCAGTGTTTCGCCGAAGTGCTTCGACAATGCTTGAGCAATCTTCTTCTTGCGTTCGCCGGTCAGGTAGGACTCGGATCTGGGGTCAAGGCTCAGGAAAACAGTGCTGCCCTGGCGCTTCAACAGCGCACAGTTGCTGGCCAGTATCTTGACCAGGCCACTGAGACCGATCTCTGTATGCAGTGTGCTCCAGTCCGGGTCGTCCCAGGCGGAGCTTGCCTCGGCGGCGGGCTGCTCTGTTGCAGCAGTCTTGCTTTCGGCCTTCGCTTCGAACTGCTTCGACCGCGTTGCCGTCTTCGGGCCGGATTTCGGCGCCGACCTCGGCGGCGTACTGTCATCCGCCGCAGCCGGGCGAAATGCGAGCATGCGCAGCAGTGTCATCTCTGCGCCACTCCGGCCGTCCGGCGCCAGATCGATATCCCGCCTGCCCATTAGCGACGCCTGGTAGAAGAGCTGGACGTCCCCGGGACTCAACAGACCGGATAGCTCACCGAGCAGCTCTTCGCCCAGGCTGCTTTCAGAGTCGACCCGTCCGACGGCCTGGAAAACAGCGATTTGCTGCAATGCTCTTGCCAGGTCTTCGAGCAGCCTCGCGTAATTCGGAAACTGCCGGTCGATATCCGCAACCGTGTCCATCATCCCGTTCGGATCGTTGTCCGCCAGTGCGCGCAGAATTTTCACGACGTAATTTCTGTCGATGGTGCCCAGCATTGTGGCTACGGACGCTTCGTCGACTTCCGCCGCCGAATAAGCAATCGCCTGATCGAGCAGACTCAGCGCATCTCGCAGACTGCCATCCGCAGCACGTGATAGCAGGGTCAGCGCCGGCGCCTCCGCCTGTATCGACTCCTCGTCGCAGATATACTGCAACCGGGCGGCAATCAGCTCGCTGGTCAGGCGCTGCAGGTTGAACTGCAGGCATCGTGACAGGACGGTGACGGGAACACGCTGTGGATCTGTCGTTGCGAGCAGGAACTTGACGTGCGGCGGCGGTTCCTCGAGGGTCTTCAGCAGCGCGTTGAATGAACTGGCCGAAAGCATGTGCACCTCGTCGATCAGGTACACCTTGTATCGCCCTCGCGTCGGCGCGTACTGGACGTTATCGAGCAGCTCGCGCGTATCGTCTACTTTGGTCTTGGACGCGGCATCAACCTCGATCAGGTCGACAAACCGGCCTTCGTCGATTTCCACGCAGGCGCTGCATACGCCGCAAGGTTCCGACGAGACGCCTTCTTCGCAGTTCAGCGATTTCGCGAGGATACGGGCGATCGTCGTCTTGCCAACGCCGCGGGTACCGGTAAAAAGGTAGGCATGGTGCAAACGGCCGGAGTCGAGCGCGTTGACCAGTGCTTTGAGCACGTGTTCCTGGCCAACGGTATCGGCAAATGTCTTGGGCCGCCATTTGCGGGCCAATGCAAGGTAGCTCATGGAGATGCTCACGCCTCAGGTCGCCTGCTGGACAGGCTCAAACAAAAGTCCGCGCCAACCGGTCCTCGGCACCCGGTGTCACCGCTGCCGCTGCTCCCTTCCGGGCCTGACGGGGTTCACGGCTGACCGTCGCGAGGTGGCCGACGCGGACCAAAGGAATTATGGCGCTTGTGAGCTAAAGAGACAATGGCGCAAGCGGCAACCGGCGCCCGTAAGGTGCTTCACAGGTTACCTGAGACCTTGGAAATCACATAACCGCCGTACATGGACAGAATGACGACGGCCTCCCATCTCTGGAGTCCCCGCACACGCAGGAAGAAGAACAGCACAACCGTTGTCAGAATGAACAGGAATGGCAGTTCCTTGAAGAGAATGCTCCTCTCCACGGTGACACCGGAAATCGCCGCCGCGACGCCTATAGGGACCAGCGTATCAAAGACATTGCTGCCGATCAGGTTACCGACCGACATCCTGGCTTTCCCTTTCATGACTGCGCCAAGCGAGATTGAAAGTTCCGGAAGACTGGTGCCGAGACCGATCAAGAGAATCGCAATGACGGTTTCAGAAACACCGAGCTGCTCGGCCAGCTCTATCGCCGACGACACGGTGACCTCGGCGGCGACGATGACAATCGTAAAGCCGACGAGCAGAATCACGAGCGACTTCAACGGAGGCTGCAGCTCTTCGCCAGTTCCCGGGTCGTGCTTGCCGGCGTCCGTCCACAGCAACACGAAGTAGATCAGGTAGACGACAACCATGACGATGCCTTCCAGGGCGCTGACGTATCCATCGGCAGCCATCAGCGCGAGAATAATGATCGACCCGAGCAAGACCGCGCCATGACGCAATGCCGTGCGTTTCGGCAAGGTCAGGTAAGCAAGAAGCGCCGTTATTCCCAGCACCAGGCCGATCTGCCCCAACGTACTGCCGATGGCCGTGCCGACGACGACATTGGACGCATCGCCGGCGCCTGCGGTCTTGATTGCACCATCGACGGCGATAGCCAGTTCCGGGAGGTCACTGCCGACCGACAGGATCGCGACACCGACGATGAACTCGGAGACGCCGAGACGCTTCGCCAGCGACACGGCGCCGTTAATCGTGAGCTCGGTGCCGTACCAGAGGCCGATCAGCCCGAGTACCAGTAGCAGGAACATCAGCATGGATCGTGCCCTGAGTCAGCTACCGACCGACTTACCAGATAGCAGGCACGCCGATGGTCACCGGGGTGGCCATTCGCAGCCAGTCTCTGCAATACCGAACCGAGTTCGTTAAGCACCTGTTTGAGCGTCTCCCCGTTCCCCGCGATGAACATAGCATCACGTTCCCTGATTTTCAGTGCGTATTGGGCTCGCCGGTGGAGTTGGACACGTGTTTTTGTTAAGACTATCGCATGTCTTCAGACACCGGAAATCGCCGTTCCCCAACTGGCGCCCTGGTATTCGTCGCATCGGTCCTGGCCCTGGCCGGCTATTTTCTCGCCTGGCTCCCGTGGTACGAGAGACAACAGCCGGTTAGCGCAGACGAACAACTAGAGCTCGATCAGCAACTCGCGGTAACCAGCGAGAACCTGCAGCTCATGATCGGAGAACGGCTGTCCGTCGAGCAGATGGCGGAAGAACGAGACCGGCAGTATTCGCAGCTGGGCCAGGAATTGTCGTTACGATGCCTGCAGTGGACTGACCTGAATGATAGTCAGCCGTCGGAGAGCACAAAGAGATTCCAGGAGTGGGCCTGCAAACGTTTCAATCACTACGTCACGACGGGCGAATTGTTGCCTGAGGAGCCGCAATCGTCAGATTCGACTCAGCCTGCCGACGGTTAGCGCCGCCTCGCTGGGGAGCGGGATCAGGCATTGGAAACGGTCACTCGGCTGGCTGGTTGGCGGGCAGCGCCTTAAGGTAACGCGCTATGGCCTCGCGGTCGGCGGCGTCCAGCATCGCCATGTTCTCCTGAACCGCCACCATGCTTCCGCCGACAGCGTCGAAGTCCGGCGTAAACCCCGTCTCGAGGTAGTAGACGATGTCGCTCTCAGACCAGTCTCCGAAGCCTTCGGCGACGGGCGTGATGTCCGGCACGCCGCCTCGACCCTCGAGATTGGGGGCGCCGACGAGCCATCGGGACTTGTCGATGCCGCCGAGGCTGTTTCTCGGCGTATGGCACTCGCCGCAGTGGCCCGCGCCTTCGACGAGCGCCTGGCCATGCTGCAGTACACTATCTTCGGTCGACAGCACAATGACCGGAGCGGGGTCCAGGTACAGCCGTTTCCAGAGACCGATGCCGCTGCGCAGGTTCCATGGAAACACGAGCGCGTGATCCGGCCGCTCCGATGCAACGGGCTCGAGCTGCATGATGTAGGCAAACAGGTCCATGACTTCTTCCGTCCTCATTCGGGCGTAGGACGCGTAGGGAAAGGCCGGATAGTAGTGCAGGCCCGACGGCGAGACGCCAAACTGCATCGCATTGACGAAGTCGAGTTCGCTCCAGTCGCCTATGCCGTCGGAGACATGCGGCGAAATATTCGGCATCCGGAATACGCCGAACGGCGTGTCCAGCTCCATGCCACCGCCAAGCAGCAGGCGGTCTGCGTCTCTTGCTCGCCGCCCATTGACTGGCGTCGCATGGCAGGATGCGCAACCGCCTGCCCAGAAGATCTTCTCGCCGGCTATAGCGTCCGGTGTATGCGTCGGCAAATCCGACTCCGACCAGGACGTCGGACGAAGCATCCACCAGCCGGCAATCACGCCTGCCAGCAACAGCAGTAGTCCGGCACGCTTCATTGTCCAGGTCCGCGGAGCCTAGTCTTCGATGCGATAGTTGTCGTGACAGCCCTTGCAGGTCTTGAAGATCGGGCTGACCGTCGTTCGAGCATCTTCCAGCGTCTGTGGTCCGGACTCGATGGCGATCTTCGTTGCCTCGGCAAATTCCATCAACGCCATATCGAAGCCTTCCCGGTCTTCCCAGATTGCGGGCGCAGCTTCAGTCTCGAATCCCGACTCAGAGCCTTCCGGAAACTGCGCGCCATATTGGTCCGCAACTTTTGCAAAGACCATCAACGAACTCATCATCGTCTCGGCGTTGAACGCTTCTTTCTCTCGAAGCATGTTTCCGACAGGCTTGGCGGCCTGGCGAACGTCCTTCATCAGGTCCTGGCGAACTTGTTGTGGCGCGTCATCGCTGGCGATGGCGATGCTGTACAGAACGAGGCCGATCAGAAGCGCGGGAATTTTGACACCGGACATATCGATGACTCCTCTTTAGTCGGGGGCTTCAGGGTAGCGTTGTTTCGCGCACAGCGCTCGCACCTTGCGGGGTCGGTTTGTATCTATGTGTTTCCGGCGAAGCCGCAAGACGTCGCCGCCAAAACGTACGCGCCGCAGCTTCGGCGCAGACGCAGGACGTCGGGACACACATCCGATACCGGGAGCTGCGAAGCGCGTTGCGGCCGCTGAGGGCCGGCGTTACCTGCGAACACACGCACCGGTGCCGCGGTCGATTCCCCTGTTGCAACGCATGCTGTTAACCGGTGACGATCCGATAGGCCGCGTAGGCAGCGTAGCCCGCCAGCAGCGCAATGCCGGCGAAGCGCCCAAGCACGGCCTTGCCGAGAAAAAAGACCGGGATCAGGAGGGCTGCGAGCACCCAGGAAGTGACCAGGTCGAAGATACCCCCGTCGGGCACCGCTATTGGCGCGATGAAACCGCTCACCGGCAGAACCATCAGCGTATTGAAGATATTCGAGCCGATGACATTGCCAAGCGCCAGGTCAGACTCGCCTCGCACCGCTGCGATGATGGATGTAACCAGCTCCGGCATGCTGGTTCCAACAGCGACGACGAACAGGCCAACGATCGTTGGAGCGATTCCGAGCATCTCGGCAAACTCTACGCCGTTCTCGATCGTTAATTCACCGCCGACGAAGAGCAGCAGGAAGCCGGCCACGACGAACATCCAGCTATAGCGCTTCGAATCGGTTGGTTTGACGATTTCACTGTGAGTGATGTCGCTGAGCAGCTGGTCTTCTCGCCTGACCCTGACGAGGTCGAGGATGCTGATATAGATGAAGATAAAGAACAGCAGGATCAGCACAATCGAATCCGTGCGACCGATCAGCGCCGAGCGGCCCTCCAGCGGTCCGTCGAGTGCCATCACCGTGACCGCCGTCGTCGCGAGCAGCAGCAACGGCAACTCGCGGCGTACGAGGACGCCCTGGATAGCGATCGGGCTGATTAGCGCTGACGTACCGAGGACCAACGCGAGGTTGCTGATATTGGAGCCGATGACGTTGCCGAAGGCGAGCCCACTGGCCCCCTGCACGGCCCCGATGACATTCACAACGAGTTCCGGCGAGCTGGTGCCGAAGCCGACGATGGTCAGCCCGACGATCATCGGCGACACTCCGTAACTCGCGGCGATCTGGGATGCCCCTTTAACCAGCACAGCGCCGCCACCGAGCAAGAGCAGGATGCCGAGCACAATTCCTGCAAATGTGAGCATTGTCGATCCCCCGGTCGTTGTTGCCTGCCTCGCCAGACCGCCGCCGCGTCTCGCCGGCCGCCTGGTTACAGGCGCGATCATCCGTCACGCACGGTCGCATAGCAAGGCGCGCCTGGAAATTCGCGATGCGGGCGCGGCCCTCTAAGCTGCTGAATTGTTCGGGCGCAACGGCTGTGCTATAGCTCAGTCGATGGATATCCAGTTCATCGTGTTTCTGGGACTGACGGCGGCGATCGCCGCACTGACCTACATCAAGTGCCGGCGCGCCCCGCACACCGAGCAGTCCACCGTCGCCGACGCCAACAAGGAAGTGTTCCTCGCCGGTGGCGGACTAACCTGGTTCTTCGTTGCCGGCTCAATCACACTGACCAACCTGAGCACGGAACAGCTCGTGGGCATGAACGGTAACCAGATGGCGCTGCTCGCATGGTGGGAGCTCGCCGCCGTAGCCGGCCTGATCATCCTGGCCAAAGTTTTTCTGCCCGTTTATTACAAGTACAACTGCACAACGACGACAGAACTCCTCGAGAAGCGTTACAACGATCACCACATCCGGGCTGTCATCGGCACGCTGTTCCTGCTCGGCAACGTCCTGATATTCATACCGTCGATGCTCTACACCGGCTCGCTGTTCATGCAGAGCATGTTTAATGTTCAGGCACCGCTGATACTGATCGCAATAGCGTTTGCTGCCGTAGGCTCGGCCTACGCGGTGTTCGGTGGTCTCCGTGCCGTCGCCGTTTCAGACGCGTATAGCGGCGTGCTGCTGTTGAGCCTCGGTGTACTGGTTGTTTTCCTAGCGGTGAAGGCCATTGGCTTCGACTTCTCCGGGATACCGGCGCAGCGGCTGACGATGATCGGTGGCAACGACTCACCGATACCCTGGCACACGCTGTTGACCGGCATGATTTTCATCCAGATTTTCTACTGGAGTACGAACCAGACGATAACGCAGCGTGCGATGGCGTCACCCACGCTGAAAGAGGGTCAGAAAGGCGTCCTCGTCGCCGCCGCGATTCGTCTGCTGATCGTCCCGCCAATGATCGTCATTCCGGGTATCGTCTCGTACAAGTTGTATGGCGATATCGGCGACGCTGCTTACGGGAGAATCGTTGCCGACGTGTTGCCGACCTTTCTTTCCGGTGCATTCGCAGCCGCTATCGCGGCTGCCGTACTAACCAGCGTCAACAGCGTTCTGAACTCGTCGACAACCCTCTACGTCTGCGATATTCACGAAAAATACGTGGGTGGCGAGCCGAACGTTAAACGGTTAAACGCCGTCATCACGATCATCATCGTCCTGATCGGCCTGACGCTGGTCCCCGTCTACGCAACGGCAGACAGCATCATCAACTTGATCCAGCAACTGTACGGCCTTCTCAGTATGCCGATATTGTCGGCATTCATTGTCGGCTTGCTGTTCAATGACGTCGACGCCAGGGCGGCGATAGCCGCGGTCGTGCTGGGCGTGCTGCTGTACGGGTTCTTCTCGTTCGTCTGGAACCCCCTGCACTACATACACATGATGTTCTTCACGCTGATCGCCTGCGTCGTCTTCGCCGTGACGATTAGCCGGTTCGTTCTTGGGACGTCCCCATCGCTGGCCTTCTCGCCAACAAAAGAACTCGACGCGCAGCGAAGCTGATGCTCGCAGAGAGTACGGAGTGAGACTGCGCGGCGGGATTTGCCGCCGCGCAGCACCTCGACCTTAAGCCGATGCCTCCAGCGCCTGCTCAATGTCGGCGATGATGTCGTCGATGTGCTCGATACCGATACAGAGGCGAATCATGTCCGGCGTAACGCCGGCCGACTTGAGTTCGTCTTCAGTCAGCTGGCGATGTGTCGTCGACGCCGGGTGTGCCGCGAGCGACTTGACGTCACCGATGTTGACGAGTCGCAGGAACATCTGCAGCGCATCGTAGAATTTGACGCCGGCGTCGAATCCACCCTTGATGCCGAAGCTCAACAGTGCAGACGGCTTGCCGTCCGTGTATTTCTGGGCGAGCTCATAGTACGGAGAGTCCGGCAGGCCACCGTAATTGACCCATTCGACCCGAGGATGCTCGCTTAAGTATTTCGCCACGGCCAGCGCGTTGTCGCAATGGCGCTCCATTCTCAACGGGAGCGTCGACAGTCCCTGCAGGATCAGGAACGCATTCATCGGACTCAATGCCGAACCGGTATTTCTCAGCGGCACGGTTCTGACACGCCCGATAAATGCCGCCGGTCCCAGGGCCTCGGTGTAGACGACGCCGTGGTAGGACGCCTCAGGCTCGGTCAGCATGGGGTAACGATCGGCATGCTCAGCCCACGGGAACTGTCCCGCGTCGACGATAACGCCGCCGAGCGAGTTGCCGTGCCCACCCATGTACTTCGTCAGCGAGTTGACGACGATGTCTGCACCCCATTGGATGGGCTTCACCAGCGCCGGCGTCGCCACGGTATTGTCGACGATCAACGGCACGCCGTGATCATGCGCCATCCTGGCCAGCGCCTCGACGTCGACGATGTTGCCGGCGGGATTGCCGATCGTCTCGCAGAAGACGGCAGACGTCTTATCGTCAATCAGCTTCTCCAGTGACGCGACACTGTCATCCTCGCCGAAGCGCACCTCGATGCCCTGTTTCGGGAACATGTGTTTGAACAGCGTGTAGGTACCGCCGTACAGCAGCGGTACGGTAACGACGTTGTTGCCCTTCTCGGCGATGGTCTGGATTGCGTAGTTGATAGCTGCGCTGCCGGCACTGAGACACAGGCCGGCGATGCCACCTTCGAGTTCCGCCGAGCGCTGCTCGAGAACACCAACCGTCGGGTTCATAATGCGGGAATAGATGTTTCCCTCGACCTCGAGGTTAAACAACGCGGCTCCGTGCGCTGCATCGTCAAACTCGTAAGCCACCGTCTGGTAGATGGGCGTGGCAACGGCTTTGGTTGACGGGTCCGCCTTAAAGCCCGCGTGAATCGCGAGTGTTTCGTCTTTCATTTCTGGTCCTCAAAGGTCAATTGGAGTTTCGCAGGTTGAGTGGGTCGTCCGGGTCGACGCCGGGCATGTACTGTTTGCTTCGCTCGAGGTTAGTGGTCTGGTATACGAGGCCCAGCCAGTTGTTGATTACCGCCTTGGCCGTGTCACCCCATGTGTTATCCAGCAGCAGCCCGGCCTCGCCCTCAAGCAGGCTCAGGAGGCTCTCGTCGGACGTTCGCTCGATTGCCTCCTGCAGCGTCGGCGAAAAGTAATGCTCAGGGTACTCCGGCTTACTCGACCGCTCGCCGGCCAACAGCCGTCTCGCCTCGCGCTTGAATTCCTTCAGCAGGCTATTGCTGTCGTACTCCGGGTGCCCCTGGAAGTAAATAAACCTGAACTGGTCAGGGCTGACCGCCAGGTGCACGCCGCCCTCCTCGCTGTCTACCAGTACACGAAGCCCTGCAGCTTCGAAAGCTTCTCTGGAGATATCGTTATGACGGGAGTGAGGCACGTCGAATCGCGTGTTGATGTCTCGCGTCAGCGGATGCGGCGAGCCGCTGACTTTGTGGCTGTATACGCCCCAGCGTTTCTTGGGCAATGGCTTGCGATCGATATCGTGCAATTTCTTGAGCAACGCGTGCGTGGCCAGGCATGAACACAGCACCGACGCAACGTTGTCATTGGCCCAGCTCGCGACGTCCATTAGCGGATCCCAGAACGGCTCTTCCTCGAGCCTCGGGTTGGCGACGTTAGCGCCTGTGATGATCATCGCATCGAGGCCCGCGGCTTTCAGGTCCTCGAAACGGCTGTAAAACTGGTCCACGTACCGGGTCGCCTCCGGGCTTCGATTCAGCTCGGGCAGGGAGAACGGGTAGACGTAGAACTGTGCAATACGGTTGCAACTGCCGACCAGGCGAATGAACTGCCTTTCGGTGGCCCGTAACGCAGCGTCCGGCATCATGTTCAGAAAGCCGATGTGCAGCTCGCGAATGTCCTGGTGCTCTGCACGGTCAAGAGACAGCAGCTCGTGCCCCTGCTCACGCAGGTTGGCGAATGTCGGCAGATCTGAATGGGCGACAAGCGGCATCAGTTCAGGTTAAGGAATCAGGCGGAACAGGGACTCTGCCAGAGTTAATCACACTTGCCCAGCCCTCGCGGCAATTTCATAAGTAACTGATTCCTGTCGACAAACGCGTGGATTCCGCGTCCTGACGCGTGTCATCAGTAATCCGTCAGGAAACGATTAGCGAGCCAACAGGTTTAAAGCCGCCGATCCCGGGAACATGAGACCTCGAATCCACGACGGGGAGGCTCTCATGAAATCCGCAATTACAATAACGCTGCTTCTGACACTCAGCTCGATCGCTCTGGCGCAGGACCCGACCGGATGTGCAGATGCCATGCCAGTCGATGGCAGGCCTTTCGACATGGACCTCGATGCTTATGGCAACCTGCACGTAGCCGGCAGGGCCGGCGTCTATACAAGCTGCGACAACGGCAACGAGTGGACAGCGACGATCGCGGCGAGGGTTCCGGCGCTGTCGGTTCACGTCAGCCCGACGGATCCCGATCTGATCCTGTATGGCGTCAGTCCGGGCGTGTATATAAGCAGAGACCGCGGCTTCAGCTTCGAGTTTCGCGGCAGCTCGATCAGTGGCTCGGTCTTTGCGGTCACTACCGGGCGAGACGGCCGCTACTACGCAGGCTCGAGCACCGGCGTGTATGTCAGCGAGAATTCCGGGATAAACTGGTCGCTCCTGCCGGGTAGCCCGTCCGGATACACCATCCAGTCGCTGCTGGTTGACCCGGAGAATCCCAACGTGATCTACGCCGCCAATGACGGCGACGGCGCATTTCGGTCGACCGACGGCGGCGTGACATGGACCGAGCTGAGCAATCTCCAGTGGATCTGGCAGGTCCACGAACTGGTCTTCGATCCCGGCAACAGCTCGACATTATTGGCGGCGTCGGCGGACGGCATTTGGCGCAGCGCGGACGGCGGCGACAACTGGACGCAAGAGACCGCTACCGGGCAGATTCGTGACCTCGCGTTTGACCCGCAGAATCCACTGAACGCCTACGCGGTGAGTCGAGCCGAAGGCGTGCTGCGAAGCACCGATGGCGGCACGACCTGGCAATCGATCGCCGAGGACGCGCCGTTCGACTTCTCAAAGCTCTACAGCGTCGCTGTCGCGCAGGACGGAACGGTTCTCGTCGGCCTCGAGTTCGACGGCGTGTACAAGAGCGCCGACCGGGGGGAAACATGGACTCGCTCCGGCCAGCAACCGTCGCCGGAACCTCCTCCGCCTCCGCCTCCGCCACAACCTCGTGCCGTATCGATGACGATGGACATCGAATACCTCGGCGGCGACGATTCGATTCCTGCAGGACAGAGCGGCCGATTCCGAATCACGATTCGAAACGATGGACCGGACCCCGCGACCGATACGCAGGTGCAACTGTCGTGGTTCCGGACGCCGCTGGTAGGGAGCAGAACGGGTTATGACTTTAGCGTGTCTTCGTCGCAGGGTACGTGCATCCGCTCGCTGACGCCTGAGCCCGACTGCCGGCTCGGTACGATCCAGCCTGGTGGCGTTGTCACGATCCAGCTGGCCGGATCAACTCAGCCGAAAAAACTCGGCTGGTACACACTGCGAGCGAACGTTCAGGCCATCGAGGGTGGTATTTCAGGGGAATACAGCATCGGGACGTCTGTGACGGTCGCAGACTCAGACTCCGGTGGCGGCGGTGCGGCTTCGTGGATACTGTTGATGATACTCGGCGGTCTCTGCGCGCTGACGCGGGCATTCGCTGATGGGCATCGGCACCACG
>JAAUYH010102876.1_pt1 | contig 24498 bp, 26 predicted proteins | sample 7278061 | NCBI WGS metagenome assembly JAAUYH01 (sample SAMN14350203, study PRJNA611818) | marine sediment metagenome | isolation source: surface marine sediment (0.6m) | place: French Polynesia: Moorea | collected 2018-08 | reverse complement strand
GTAGTACTTTTCTCCAATTGTAGTAACCATTTTTAGCAAAAATATAGGTACCTCCAGAGACAACCACTATATTACATAGCAAGGCAATAGCCCTAAATTGAATGTAACTAAATCCTGTCAAAGCCAAAATGGCTAAATAACTGGAACCCCCGCCAAAACCGGCTGAAGCATATAAAATAGCTATCAAAAAAAACAAAAGAATGACTTCCCAATTAGAAACCAGTGTAGGTAAGAGTTCAGAAAATTCGATCATGTAAAAATGTTGAAAGACCTAAAATAGAAAAATAAATTTTATCTTGGCAGAACGAATTACTACGAACCATGAGTGCAGCTTCGCATAAAAAATACTGGAAGCAGAATTTAAAATACCTCATCGTCCTTTTAGTTATTTGGTTTTTGGTTTCTTATGTTTTCGGAATCCTGTTCGTCGAACAGCTAAACACCATTAAGTTCGGCGGATTCAAACTCGGATTCTGGTTCGCACAACAAGGTTCTATCTATGTGTTTGTAATACTCATCTTTGTGTATATAAGGCTTATGAACAGGTTAGATAAAAAATACCGTTTAGAAGACTAAGGGATGGATATACAAACCTGGACATGGATTATTGTTGGGCTTACTTTTGCTTTGTATATAGGTATTGCCATTTGGTCACGAGCAAGTTCCACCGGTGATTTTTACGTAGCCGGTAAAGGTGTACATCCTATTGCCAATGGCCTGGCTACCGCGGCAGATTGGATGTCAGCAGCCTCCTTTATCTCTATGGCCGGTCTAATTTCTTTTAGCGGTTATGACGGATCAGTCTATTTAATGGGCTGGACTGGCGGTTATGTTTTATTAGCTTTATTACTCGCGCCTTATTTACGAAAATTCGGCAAGTTTACCGTTCCCGATTTCATCGGCGATCGCTATTATTCAAATGTGGCTCGTATAGTGGCAGTATTATGCGCACTACTCGTTTCATTCACCTATGTCGCTGGTCAAATGCGTGGCGTGGGCCTCGTTTTTTCACGTTTTTTAGAGGTAAATATTAATACCGGTGTTTTTATTGGAATGTTTATCGTTCTGTTCTATGCCGTTCTTGGCGGAATGAAAGGAATTACCTATACACAAGTAGCACAATATTGCGTACTGATCTTTGCATTTATGGTTCCCGCTATTTTTATTTCTATTCAAATGACCGGAAATCCGATTCCTCAAATAGGATTCGGAAGTACAGGTGCTGATGGGGTTTATTTATTGGATAAGCTTGACGGATTACACAGAGAATTGGGTTTTCATGAATATACTTCAGGAAGCAAAGCTAAAATAGACGTCTTTTTTATCACTGCCGCTTTGATGATCGGTACGGCTGGGTTACCTCATGTCATCGTTCGGTTTTTTACCGTAAAAAAAGTAAGCGATGCACGAAAATCAGCAGGATGGGCCTTACTCTTCATCGCAGTGCTCTACACTACCGCTCCGGCCATAGCCGTATTCGCCAGAACCAATATGATCGAAACCGTAAATAATAAAACCCGTGAAGAATTGCCCCAATGGTTTAACAATTGGGAAACCACAGGACTTATTACTTTCGAGGACAAAAACGTTGATGGAAGGATCCAATATGTGGCCGACGCAGCTAAAAATGAATTAACAATCGATCAGGACATCATGGTTTTAGCAAATCCGGAGATAGCACGTCTACCCAACTGGATTATTGCCTTAGTTGCAGCTGGTGGACTGGCTGCGGCCCTTTCTACCGCTGCCGGATTACTATTAGTGATCTCATCATCGATCTCACATGACGTTATTAAAAAAATCATCAAACCCAGCATTACCGAAAAGGGTGAATTAGTCGCGGCCCGTCTTTCCGCCATTGTCGCCGTGGTAATCGCAGGATATTTTGGTATCAATCCTCCCGACTTTGTCGCTGCAACCGTGGCCTTAGCTTTCGGCCTGGCAGCAGCTTCTTTCTTTCCTGCTATTATTTTAGGAATTTTTTACAAGCGTATGAATAAAGAAGGTGCCATCGCAGGAATGATCGTAGGTATCTCGTTAATGCTTTACTATATGCTGCGATTTAAGTTCGATTGGTTCGGTGGTGGTACCAAAGAAGACTGGTGGTGGGGAATTTCGCCTGAAGGCTTTGGTACTGTGGCGATGATTATTAATTTTATAGTCTCGGTAACAGTGTCATTATTTACACCGAAACCCCCAAAAGAGGTGCAACAAATTGTTGATGACATTAGAATTCCATCAAATGCCGGAGAAGCACATGTTCATTAAATAAAATCATATGAGTACGTACCATATAAAACACTTAGAGGAATATTTTCATGTTTACAGAAAATCAGTTCGTGATGCAGAAACCTTTTGGGCAGAAATCGCCGAAGAGCATTTCTTATGGCGCAAAAAATGGCAGCAGGTATTGAGCTGGGACTTTACCAAACCCGAGGTAAAATGGTTCGAAGGTGCCCAATTAAATATTACTGAAAACTGTATAGACAGACATTTAACCTCAAGACCGCATAAGACCGCGATTTTATTTGAACCTAATGATCCCAAAGATGATGCACAACACATCACGTACAAGCAACTGTATGAACGTGTCAATAAATTTGCCAATGTTTTAAAAGAGAGAGGTATTAAGAAAGGGGATCGCGTGTGCATCTATTTACCGATGATACCTGAACTGGCCGTTTCAGTTTTAGCCTGTGCCAGAATTGGGGCTATTCATTCCGTAGTTTTTGCCGGTTTTTCAGCAACGGCACTGGCAACTCGAATTAATGACAGCTCTTGTAAAATGGTCATTACCAGCGATGGTTCGTATCGCGGTGCAAAAACCATTGACCTAAAGGGTATTGTCGATGAAGCCTTGAACGAATGTAAATCTGTAGAATCTGTATTGGTCGCTCAACGCATACACAGTGACATCACTATGAAAGACGGTCGTGATACCTGGTTGCAGCCACTATTAGATGCTGCTTCAACTATCTGTGAACCCGAGGTTATGGATGCTGAAGACCCTTTGTTCATTTTGTATACCTCAGGCTCAACTGGGCAACCAAAAGGCATGGTACATACAACAGCAGGCTATATGGTATATGCTGCATATACTTTTAAGAATGTTTTTCAATACCAGGAGGACGATGTCTATTGGTGCACGGCGGATATCGGCTGGATTACCGGACATAGCTATATTGTCTATGGACCCCTGGCCAATGGTGCCACGACCGTTATGTTCGAAGGCGTTCCTAGTTATCCCGATTTTGGTCGTTTCTGGCAATTGGTAGCAAAACATAAAGTCAATCCATTCTACACCGCACCAACCGCTATTCGGGCTTTGGCAAAGCAAGGATTAGAGGTAGTTGAACCTTATGATTTATCTTCATTGAAAGTATTAGGAACAGTGGGTGAACCTATTAATGAAGAAGCTTGGCACTGGTATAATGACAATATTGGCAAAAAGAAAAGCCCCATAGTTGATACCTGGTGGCAAACCGAAACCGGTGGTATTATGATCTCACCAATTCCATTTTCAACACCCACAAAACCCACATATGCTACCTTACCCATGCCTGGCATTCAACCTGCCCTAATGAATGAAAACGGGCAGGAAATAAAAGGTAATCAGGTGGAAGGACGATTATGTATTAAATTCCCATGGCCTTCTATGGCCCGAACTATTTGGGGCAATCATCAACGTTACAAAGACACCTATTTCTCTGCGTTTGAAAACAAGTACTTTACGGGCGATGGCGCACTACGTGATGAAGTGGGTTATTACCGCATCACAGGACGCGTCGATGACGTCATTATTGTCTCGGGACATAATTTAGGAACCGCACCTATTGAGGATGCTATCAATGAGCATCCCGCTGTCGCGGAGTCTGCCATTGTCGGTTTTCCTCATGATATTAAAGGAAATGCACTCTATGGTTATGTTACTTTTAAGGATACCGGTGAAAGTCGCGATCATACCAATGTACGTACTGAGATCAACCAGTTGATCACTGAGCGGATTGGCCCTATAGCAAAACTGGATAAAATTCAATTTACGAAAGGGCTTCCCAAAACAAGAAGCGGAAAGATCATGCGCCGTATTTTGCGCAAAATAGCCCATAAAGACACCAGCAATTTAGGAGACACTTCGACACTATTAAACCCTGAAGTAGTACAAAGTATCATAGATAATGCGCTCTAATTAAGATCAATGCAATTTCAATCACTTATAAATTACTTAAGCACATTTATCAGTCTCGACGAAAATGAGCAGGACATATTAGCTTCCAAAGTAACTCATAGAACGTATTTAAAGAATCAATATATGGTACAACAAGGAGATGTCTGCAAATATGTAAACTTCATTACATCAGGGTGCACCAAAACATTTTACTTAGACAATGATGGTACTGAGCATATTGTAATGTTCGGTATTGAAAATTGGTGGATAGCAGATCTGGGAAGTTTCATCACGCAATCACCTGCTGATTATAACGTACAATGCATAGAAACTACTGAGGTTATTCAATTTACCCACCAGAATCTGGAAAGTTTATATACCCAAATACCTAAACTAGAACGATTTTTTCGAAAAATAATAGAACGCGCCTTGGTCGCTTCTCAAAAAAGAATCGTCCGTAACTTCACGCATTCTGCAAAAGATAATTATTTAATATTTAAAGAATTATATCCTAAAATAGAGCAGCGTGTACCGCAATACATGATCGCCTCTTATCTTGGCATTACCAAAGAATTCTTGAGCAAAATCAAAAGTGAATTAATCTTCGAAAAATAAATGTTAAACTAGTTTAACTTCCTTTAATAAGCTATCTTATTTTTTCTGATGCTGATGTTTTGGAGTTTTGTACCGGAAACTTTAAATAAAGAAATTATGAGCAGTTTATTAGAAAAAATTACCAGCATTAATGACATGATCTTACAGGGTAGAGCACTTGAAGCCTTTGAAACGTATTATCATGAAGATGTTATCATGCAAGAAAATGACAATCCTGAATTTGTCGGCAAAGACCTTAACAGAAAACGAGAGGAAGAGTTTTTTGCTTCCATCACAGAATTTAGGGGAGCAAAACCCTTAAAAGTATCTGTAGGCGAAAATACGACTATGGTAGAATGGCATTTCGACTACACTCATAAAGATTGGGGTATCAAAAACTTCACACAGGTTGCGGTTCAAGACTGGGAAAACGGACAGATAATTAAAGAAAAATTTTATTACGGATCTTAAAACAGGACATGATGAAAAGAATAGCAGTAATTATAGTAGCATTAACGACTTTTGCATTTACATCAGAGAGCGAAAAGCCGATTAAGAACTCAAAAATAACCTGGAAAGGTTATAAAGTAACGGGTTCGCATGAAGGAACATTAAACTTAAAGTCAGGCGTATTTGAATTTGAAAACGATAGATTAATAGGCGGTGAATTTACTATTGACATGACGAGTATTTCAAATACTGATCTTGATGGTGAATACAAACAAAAGCTTGAGGGGCATTTAAAGTCAGATGATTTTTTCGGAGTTACAAAATTTCCTGAGGCAAGCCTTTCAATAACTAAGCTGACGGAAGCTAGTAAAAACTCTTATAATGCCAAGGGTAATATTACCATTAAAGGAAATACAAATAGCATAGATTTTACAATTTCTATATATGGTAATAAAGCTAGCGTTATTCTAAAAATCGATCGATCTAAATTCGATGTTCGGTATGGGTCTCCCAGTTTTTTTAACAATTTGAAAGACAAGGCCATCTACGACGAGTTTGATATCATTGCAGATTTAGAATTTTAATAGCACTTTTTTTTTGTATGGATTAGCCCGATAGTCTCGGGCTATACTTTTTAAAAGAAAATTTCTTGCGCCAAGCGATATGTATTTGCATGCGCTTCAATAATATCATTGATATCAGGCGAGTAGCTACCTCCCATTGAGGCTACTATCGGTACTTTTAATTGTTTCGCCGTTTTTAAAACCAGCTCATCACGCTTTTTGCACCCGTTTAATGTCATTGCTAACTGCCCTAGTTTATCACTGGCAATAACATCTACACCGCTTTGAAAAAAAATAAATTCGGGTGTAAATCTTTCCAGAATGTTATCGAGACCTTTTTGAAGTAAGTACAAATACTCTTTGTCTTGCATCCCTTTGTCCAAGGGTATATCCAGGTCAGATTGTTCTTTGTGAAACGGGTAATTATTTCGTCCATGCATAGAAAAGGTAAATACATTGGAGTCTTCTTTAAAAATCTCAGCAGTTCCATTGCCCTGATGCACGTCAAGATCAACAATTAATATCTTTTCAACCAAGCTTTTCGCTAATAGGCTATTCGCGGCTACTGCATTATCGTTGAGAAGGCAAAATCCCTCTCCTCTATCGGTATAGGCATGATGGGTGCCCCCAGCAATATTCATCGAACATCCGTGCTGCAAAGCATGGTTTGCACATGCGACTGTTCCACCGACCAAGGTCCTTTCCCGATTAATCAGTTGCCGTGATTGCGGAAAACCAATTCTTCGAGCTTCTTGTTTCGACAATGAAAGGGTTAAAAGTTTCTGCCAATATGCCTCAGAATGTGTTAATAAGGCTGTTTCTTTAGAAACCTTTTCCGGTAGGAAGAAATTGTCCTCTGTAAGTGTTCCCTCACGGATTAGCTGTTGCGGCAACAAAGAATATTTTTCCATTGGAAACCTATGTGTATCAGGTAACGGATGATGATAGAGCGAATGAAAAGCAACTTTAAACATGTCCTATCCGTAACCGTTTTTGCTTTACATAGAGGAAAATGAGCAATGACAGCATTCCAAAAATAGAAAACCCTATAAACAAAGGTAAAACCGAATCTGAAACAAGGCTACCGATATAATTTGCTATGGGTACCGCCATAACCGTAGACACAAATCCGTTGATGGCCGCACCTATGCCGGCAATATGTCCTAAAGGGTTCATGGCCAGAGCTCGTAGATTACCAAATAAAAAGCCAATAGAGAAAAACTGAATCGCGAAAAATCCAAGCAATACTTCAATACTTGGATTCTTCCCTGACCAAAATAACAAGACATAAAGTAATGAAACAACCACGTAAGCGATGCAAGCCAGGTAAGCAATATTCCACATGCCAAAACGTACGACCAGACGGCTATTTAAGAAGGTAGACAATCCTACAGAAATCGCTAAACTGGCAAAAATATATGGGAAAAGATCGGCCATATTATATTGTTGTTCAAAGATCTGTTGTGATGTGCTGAGATAGACCATAAAAGAGCCAGTTATAAATCCGGAAACCAGAGTAAAAGCAATGGCCTCTTTGAATTTCAAGAACTCTTTCAAACCATCAATGAATAAGGTTCCGGTAAAGGGTATTTTATTTTCGCTTTTTAGTGTTTCCGGTTGCCGCAACCAAAACCAAATCACAACCAGTAATCCAAAAACCAAATTGACGTAAAAAATGACTTTCCAATGATAATAATTTAAAATAAACTGTCCCAGGGCCGGTGCAATAACCGGAATCAAAATGAATACCATTACAACAATTGATACGATCCTGGCCATATAGTCACCGCTGTATCGATCTCTTATAATTGCTATTGCCATCGTTCTGGGTGAAGATAGTCCCACACCCTGTAAAACGCGGCCGAAGATCATCATTTCAAAACTCTTTGTTGTTACACATACCATACTGGCGATGATAAATAATAAAAAGCCTGTATAAACCACCGGTTTTCTCCCGAAACTATCAGATAAAGGACCAAAAATCAGCTGTCCAAAACCCAAACCCAAAAAGATCATAGTAATTAGTAACTGGTTATTATTAGCGTTAACCACCTGAAGGTATGCACCTATTTCGGGTAAAGCTGGTAGTAAAGCATCAATCGATAAAGCAACGATCGACATCAATGAGGCCATTAATACAACAAACTCTAATTCTACTTTTGCGGGTTTGATTTGCATTGAGCAAATGTAGCAAATCAATGCACGACTACGACAAATCTTTCACTTTGTTAAACATTTGCTAAAGTCTTCTGTACTTATTGGTTGATTGGTATCTTTAAGAATTATTAAAACACATCTATGAAACTCAAGAATTTAACCGCACTTATTATCACGTTTTTATTTTTTAACTTTTTAAATGCACAAAACCTTACTTTTGAAGAATACAATCCGAAATCTACCTTGGTAGTTCCAGGAGCTATTGTAAAAAAGGCAAAATTTCCATTTATTGATGTGCATGGACATCAGTACCGCATGCCTGAACAAGATTTAGGCCCTGTGATCGCTGCTATGGACACCTTAAATATGGCCATTATGGTGAATTTGAGCGGAAGGTCTGGTGACAACCTCAAAAAATCGGTGAAAAATATTGCTGATCATTATCCAAATAGATTTGTCGTTTTTGCAAATGTGAATTTCAATGGTGTCGGTGAACCGGACTGGGCCAGAAATGCGGTTGAGCAACTAGAGGAAGATGTCAAAAGTGGTGCAAGAGGATTAAAAGTTTATAAGAGTTTAGGAATGCGTAATAAGGACTCTGAAGCTAATCGAATTGCTGTTGATGACCCGCGATTAGACCCTATTTGGGCAAAATGTGGTGAATTAGGGATTCCTGTTTTGATTCATACGGCTGACCCAAAGTCTTTCTGGGATGCATTCAATGCCGATAATGAGCGTTGGCTGGAACTAAAAACACGGCCCAGAAGAAAACGTGGCCCGGATAATCCTGCTCCATGGGAGCAATTGATTGCTGAACAGCATAACATGTTCAAAAAACATCCGAATACCAAATTTATCAATGCGCATATGGGATGGTTTGCCAATGACTTGGGAAGACTGGGGCGATTATTAGACGACATACCAAATATGTACGTTGGCATCGGAGCAATTATTGCTGAGCTAGGGCGTCAACCCCGTTTTGCAAAGGCATTTTTCGAGAAGTATCAAGACCGCATCTTATTTGGTAAAGACAGTTGGCAACCTAGAGAATTTCCTACCTATTTCAGGGTATTGGAAACGGCAGATGAATACTTTCCTTACCACAAAAAATACCATGCGTTTTGGGCCATGTACGGACTTGACCTCCCTGACGACGTTCTTAAAAAAGTCTACTACAAGAATGCTTTAAAATTGATACCACGACTCGATAAAACCCTGTTCCCAAATTAAAATTTTCTTATGAAAACCCTTCTAGCTTTATTATTGACCCTAGTACTTATCTCTTGTGGTAGTGACCAAAGAAATAAGGATCATTTGGGCCTTAGCCCTAAATTGAGTGGATCATGGAAGGCGACAGCTTTTTCTGGTGAATTGCATGAAACTTGGACGCTTGGAAACGATGGCTGGATGCAACAACAAGGGTATTATATTGAACAAAGCGACACTTCCTATAGTGCTAAAACCAGGATCGAAAAGGTTGGAGATGCTATCATACTTTTCAGCGTCATTAAAAACTCAAATCCCAAAATTTTTAAGGCTAGTAAAGTAGCAGAGAATGAACTTATATTTGAAAATAAAGATTATAAAAATCCCTACCGGGTGCACTATGAATTTATCGATGAAGTTCGATATACGAGAACAATTACAGGGTATGAGAACGACAGTTTGGTGCGATATGAATTTGAGTTTCAAAAACAAATTGACTAACTACTCTTATGAAGAAGTTACTCGTTTTACTTATTATTTGTTTCGTCAATACGGGATATGGGCAACAAGAACCCGATAAATCATACAACCCCGCCATTGAAAATCCCATGTATAAAAAAGGAAAAGGTCCCGTTGTGTTCATTGATGAGGGGCATCATAATTTTCATACGAAGGATGGCAATTACTGGGCATTTGCTCATTTATTGCAGCGAGATGGTTACAATGTCAAGGGTTACAAAGCTAAATTTGCATTAGCAAAATTATCAAAAGGCAAAATTTTAGTTGTTTCCAATGCGCTGAATGAGGTAAACATTGAGAAATGGTATTTACCCACTCCATCGGCATTTTCCAATCACGAAATAGAGATAGTTAGACAGTGGGTAAAAGATGGTGGAAGTTTATTTTTAATCGCCGATCATATGCCCATGGCCGGCGCGGCTCAAGACCTGGCAAAGGCTTTTGACTTTGAATTTACAAATGGGTTCGTTTTCAAAAAAGAAACCAATAAGGGTACTGCACAATTTACCAAAGAAAATGGCTTACTTTCTGAAAACATTATTACAAAGGGGGCAACCCCAGCTGAAACTATAAATAAAGTGGTTTCTTTTACTGGTCAAGGTTTTAAGATTCCTGAGGAAGCTACTTCAATTTTAACATTTGATTCAAATTACTACAATGTGCTACCAGATACTGCCTGGGTATTTAAGGGCATACCCAAAAAATCGGTCAAAGGATGGTCTCAAGGTGCAATTATGAATTATGGCAAAGGTAAAGTAGTACTATGGGGAGAGGCCGCCATGTTCACGGCTCAATTGGCCGGACCTGACAAAGCAAGATTTGGAATGAGTAAAGATGGTGCGCAAGAGAATTATCAATTGCTTCTAAATATCATACACTGGCTAGATGGAAAATTAGATTAGTAGTTATGATTACAGCAACTAAATCTTATGATAAAATTCTTTCTTGTTCCACGAACTTATTGATGCTGATCAATCAGTATTGGATTTCCATCAGGGTCAGTGATCATAAATGAGGCTTTCCCCGAAGGTTTATCCAACCCTATCGTCATTTGTGTTTCTATTTTTCCTTCTATCATAGTGTTATAAATTTCTCTTGCATTCGCAGGATTAAACGTAATTGTATTTTTTGGGAACATACCTTGAAAAAGTCCAATTTTAGCCGGACCATTCTGTAATATGAGCCATTTTTGATCTACATTTCCATCGATACTAAAAAATCCTAATTTTTGATAATATTCTTTAGATAATTTGATGTCCTTTACTGTTAATGACAGCGAGAGTTCACCCAATTCATGAATTGGCCGATGCAGATGCCAGGTATACGATCTGTTCTCAGTCCAATTACCGGAGTCATCAATCAAAAAAGAAGTCGTAGTAAACTCATTACCAGTTAATGAAGACCGGTGCGCATTCTGGGTTTGGTTACCATCGGGGGAGGTAAAAACCTGCTTGATTTCTATTTTACCATCCTCCAGGACTTTTAAAGGACCAATACCTACCGTTCCATCTGGTGCATACTGTACCACTATTCCTTTATTCTCTTTGAAATCCCAGTATTGCCTGAACTCCCAAAAAGGGCCTACCCGCTTACCATTCATGTAGCCATAGAGTTTTCCTGTGATCGATTTTTTTCCGGCGCCCCATTCCCATTTCATACCATAGGCTTCCATGGGTTCATCTTGGTTTTGATATTTTTTATTGCTGGCTACCCAGTTCCCTATGGACTTTTCCATATTCTCATAAAACCACTGTGGTATTCCTTGGGCAACTACATTCGCGCAAATAAATAAGCTAAGAATTAATAATGCTATTCTCTTCATTTTGATAAGTTTAAGTCATATAATACATCTTCGGCCATGCGTTGCCAATTATCTAGCAAATAGTCAGCATCTTTTTGCGCCTGTTTTTGTCCGACCCTTAAAAAATAACCGGCCAAAAAGGCATTTTTGAACTCATAATTGAAATCAAGCGTTAATTTGTTCTTGTTATGGGTTATAGAATCCAATTTCCAACTACCCGAGAGTGATTTAAAAGGTAATGGAAAATCTTTCTTCTGTGTATTTACTTCAAATTTAAATTGCTTACCCGGTTCCCAAATCGTGCAGGTTTCTTCCCAACTGTTCCCTTTGGGATCTGAACACACCCGTTTCATACCCAGCCCTTCGCCAGATATAATTTGAACATGGTGAATTCCCTCGGCAGTTACCTGATGATAGTTTCCTACATCAGAAATAATATCCCAAATTTTATCCTTTGGTGCGTATATGATTCTTTCAGACACAAAATTCTGTACTCCTTTCGCTTTTGGGTATTGAATGAAACCATAAATTAATGTCACCACAATCACAACGATTAAAAATAGCGATATCCATTTCACGACTTTTCGTATCATTTCGTAAATTTTGATTCAAAACTATTTATTCTTGGGAAGACTTTTGATCTGAATTAGGCACACTTTATTAAGTGAAACCTATTCGGACTTTTAACCGGTTTTTAAAATCGTGGCAATTAATACAGGCTTACTATCTTCGCAAGGTCTAGTCATTATGGATAGTTTAGGAACATCTTCGTTTATACTCACTTTTTTATTAGGAGGCACGATTCTCATTGGGTCATTCGTAATCGTGATCTTATTAAGAAGTAAGGCCTTAGGTATTTCGCGATTCTTTTTGGCAGGTGTTCTGTTCTTTTTAATTCTGCATTTGGATACATTCTTATTATTTACCACGCAATTCATTAGAAAGTATCCGCATTTATTAGGTGTAAGCTTTCCGACACTGTTTTTAATTGGTCCGACGTATTACTTCTTTGTTAAAAGCTTCAACAATCCAAGGTTCACTCTCAGCAGAATGGACTTGTTGCATTTGTTGCCATTTTTGGCTATGACCGGATTTCAAATCTATTTTTATTTAAAGCCACTTGCGTACAAGAGACAAGTTGTTGAGTACTACTATTCGTATTTACCTTCAAACGACTTCTCTATAGGTGATTGGCTTAATGCTAATTTATATATGGTATTGATTGCGAGTTACACCTTTGCATCTATATATTATTTGAACCGGCATGATAAAAAAAATAGTGTTCTGCTTAAAAGAATTTCGAAAGTTCTCATCGTTGTATCGACGCTGTATATGGTACTCCAGACAGGATTCATAGTTCAGGGAACTTCAGCAATTATTTCAGAGATAGTATTGGCAAGTTTATTGGCAATTACCATTCTATTATTAGGCTATTGGGTCGTTGACATCAGGGCATTGGCACCTTTAGCAAAAGGTAAATATGAGACTTCACCACTGACTCAAAAAGAATCAACTACTATTCAACAAAATCTGGTAGATAAAATTAATGAAGAACAACTTTATTTAAATCCGAAATTAAAGATTAATGATATAGCACGAGCGATTCACACCCCATCACACCATATTTCACAGGTGCTAAATCGAAATATGCACACCAACTTTTATGACTTTATCAATGAATATCGCATTATCGAAGCCAAAAAAATGTTGTTGAATGGAGCATTGAAGAAATTGTCCATTCAAGCCATTGGTCTTGAATGTGGTTTTAATAATAAGACAAGTTTTTACAGAGCCTTCAAAAAATTTACGGGCAAGACACCTAGTGAATTTATCAAAGAAAAAGCCGGTAGTGATCTACCGGCCGATTATAAATGATTTTAATCGAAGTAACTAAAGCTTTCTCCTTCTTTAATGTTCAATAGTGACTCATAGATTAGCCTAATGACATTCTCTACGTCATCTCTGTGTACCGTTTCTACAGTAGTATGCATATAGCGCAATGGCAATGAGATCAATGCCGAGGCAACGCCACTGTTGCTATAGGCAAAGGCATCTGTGTCAGTGCCTGTACTTCTTGATAATGCATTACGCTGAAATGGTATTTTATGCTGCTCGGCAGTATCAGTAATCAGATCACGTAATTTTTGTTGTACCGCCGGTGCGTAGGCAATGACTGGTCCTTTTCCGATCTCACAATGACCTTGCTTCTTTTTATTTATCATCGGCGTTGTAGTATCGTGAGTTACATCAGTAACGATGGCAGCATTCGGCTGAATACGCTCTGCGATCATTTGCGCTCCACGTAAGCCTATTTCTTCTTGTACAGCATTGACAACATACAATCCGAAAGGCAATTTCTTTTTATTTTGATGCAATAGGTGTACCACTTCGGCGATCATAAAACCTCCCATTCGGTTGTCTAAAGCGCGACATACAAAATTGTTCTTATTTAAAATATGAAACTCGTCAGGGTAGGTAATAACACACCCTACATGCACCCCTAATTTCTCAACTTCTTCTTTCTTTTTACATCCAACATCGATAAAAATATTATCGGGTTTTGGCGGTTCTTCTTTTGCCCGGCTTCGTGTGTGGATCGCTGGCCATCCAAATACACCTTTTACGATTCCTTTTTTGGTATGTATGTTTACTATTTTACTTGGTGCGATCTGATGGTCAGAACCTCCATTGCGAATCACATAAATCAACCCATTTTCAGAAATGTAATTCACATACCATGAAATCTCATCAGCATGCCCTTCAATAACTACCTTGTACTCAGCTTTTGGATTTATGACGCCTACTGCCGTTCCGTAGGTATCGGTTATAAATTCATCTACATAGGGTTTTAGGTATTCCATCCAGAGTTTCTGTCCGTCCCACTCATAACCTGTAGGTGCTGCATTATTCAAATATTTTTCTAAAAAAGTAAGTGATTTTTTATTGAGAATTCGCTGTTTTGCCATGGTAAAAATTTTAGTTAACGAATGTACTAATTTATAGCTAAATAAACGTTAATGTTTATGTTGAGTCTAATAAATACGCTACTTTTGGAATGGTATTTGAAAATCATGTTGTTAAACGAAAAATGAAATACTTAATAACATATTTGACGCTCTTTTTCACCTTGGTGATTTGTGCTCAGGAAGTCAAAAAAGACACCATCATTGATGACCTCATTATCATTAAAGGTGATTCGGCGACCATTTCATTGGATGAAGTTGTGGTGTTGAACAAGTTGAAATTCGATTCTACCAAAGAACGCCGTTATTACTACTGGTATTGGAAAAAAGTACATAAGGCCTACCCATATGCAAAACTGGCGGCAGATCGCTTATTGCAACTTAATGAGCAATTAAAAAACATAAAATCCAGACGAAAGCGTAAGCGTCATATCAAAAAAATGCAGAAGTATATGGAAGGGGAGTTCACTAACGAGCTTAAAAAAATGACCCGTACCGAAGGTAGGATATTAATCAAATTACTACACCGTCAGACCGGCTTGACTGCTTTTGAGCTCATCAAAGAATACCGCAGTGGTTGGAAAGCATTTTGGTACAATACTACAGCTAAAATGTTCAAACTATCTTTAAAAAGCGAATATGACCCAGAAAGTGTCGCACTAGATTATTTGGTAGAAGATATCCTACAGCGCTCCTTCGTTAATGGCAGTTTAGAAGAACAAGAAGCCCGTCTGCCTTTCGATTATTATGAGCTGACCAAAAAGTTCAAAGATATTGATGTGGTAACAACCATCAATAACAGAAAATCGTCATAGAAAACCCTCGCTGTTAAAGCTTTGTTAAACTGACTTTGCCTATTAAACCTTGTCGCCAAGCCAAAGTCAAAGTAGCGTAAGAATTATAAATCATTAAAATGGATACTATGAAAAAAATACTAAGTCTTGTTTTGATAGCGTTCTTCGCTTCCGGAATTTACGCGCAGGAGCAAGAAAATCAACAGCGACGTAAGCGACCTAATTTTACTGCTGAGCAATTAGCGGAATTGCAAACCAAGAGAATGGCTTTAGATCTTGAATTATCTGATGCTCAGCAAGAGCAAATCTTCGAGATCAACAAGCGTAATGCTATTGAGCGAAAGCAAAAAATGGAGGAGCTGAAAGCCTTAAAAGCTGAAAAAAAGCAATTGTCTGACGATCAACTTTTTGAGCTAAAGAAAGCACAGTTAGACAGGCAATTGACGCATCAAAACGCCCTTAAAGAGATTTTGAACGACCAGCAATTTGAAACCTGGAAAAAGACCAGAAGACTTCGGGCTCATAAAACGAAACGCAAGGTAGAAAAGCGAAGAATGATGAAGCGAAGAATGCAACATAGAAAAAGAGCTCATGACAGAAGATAAAAAAAGCGGCTAACGCCGCTTTTTTTTTATAACTCAACATAAATTTTTTGACCGACGGAGAGGTCATTACTTTTTAGGCCATTCAACCATTTTAGGCGGTCTACTGTTAAATTATAGTGCCTCGCTATAGAATATAAGGTATCTCCTTTCTTTACTACGATATAGGTTCCTGGCTTTTCGGGGGTCTTCTTTCTAATTTTCGTGACACCTCCGGCATATTTATCATTAAAATCATCAAATTTGTACAATTCGTATTGTTCAATGAGCGAGATCAGTTTTTTAGGATATTTAGGGTCGGTGGCATAACCGGCTTTTTTTAGTCCTTTTGCCCACCCTTTATAATTTTTAAGTTTTAAATCGAATAGGGCAGCATAACGCTTACGTTCATATAAAAACAATGAATGATCTCTGAATGATGATAGCGGATGGTCGTACTTTCTAAAACACTCCTGGCGGGCATCATCATCATGATAAATACGCTTACCTTTCCAACTTCGGTGGCACTTTACACCAAAGTGATTGTTTCCTTTCACGGTCAATCTGCTTCGGCCGCTGTTCGACTCTAAAATACCTTGAGCCAGGGTAATACTGGCAGGTATATCATAGCGATGCATTTCCGCAATCGCAATATCATTATATTCTTCTATATAATCTAACGTGCTTTGATGAAGGCGCGGTTTACGCTGCTTAAGATCATATACCAAATCATCAGCACGCTCAACTTTTTCAACAACGATTTCTTTCGTTGGTGATGGTTTCGATTTCGGTGTTGGTTGAGCAACATTTTTAGGTGTTTCGCGTGGGGTAATAATCGTTTTTTTAGAGCCGCAGCCCACGAATAAAGAAAAACATACAAGTAGTAAAAAAAAGTGCTTCATCATACTATCAAAGGCTTCTTTTGCCGTTCTAATTTTCTGTTAACACCCGCGATTCCCTGCAAACCTCCGGTGTGGATTACTAAAATCTTATTGTCTTTTTCAAAGCATTTTTTTTTGGCCAAGTCTACAATTCCGTAGAGCAATTTTCCTGTATAAACAGGATCAAGGGGTATACCGGTATGCAACTTAAACTCATTGATAAACGTAATTAGTTCATCATTTATTTTACCATAACCTCCAAAATGATAATCGGTATTAATTGTCCAATTTTTTCTTCTGGTAGTCAACTTTTTAACCTCATCAATTATAAAACTTCCTTTGAGTGCCGAAAACCCTAAAATTTGCTGTTTCGCTGTTGCTGAATTAATCAATCCGGCCAGGGTTCCTCCGGTACCAACGGATACACAAATAGTATCGAATTGAGCATCCTCTTTCATTAAAATTTCTTCACATCCCTTAATGGCTAGTTCATTAGTACCCCCTTCAGGAATCAAATAAAAGCCTCCAAACTTTTCCTGCAATTTTTCAATAAAAGAATTATCAGTTTTTCTTCGGTACTGCTCCCTGCTAACAAACTCAAAATGCATACCACACTCTCGGGCATAGCTCAGGGTGGGATTATCAGAGATTTTGTTCTTGAGTTCTTCTCCGCGAATAATTCCAATAGTTTTAAAACCGAATTCTTTTCCGGCAGCAGCCACCGCCGCTATGTGATTGGAAAAGGCACCACCGAAGGTCACTAAAGTATCCTTTTGTAACTTTTTTGCTTCTAAAAGATTATATTTCAGCTTTCTATACTTGTTTCCTGATACTGTCGGGTGCAGCAAGTCTTCCCGTTTGACGGTTACTGAAACACCTTCAAATAGTATGGATTGATTGCTGCTTTTCATTACGATCCTTCACAAATGTAATTAAATGTCCCTTTCTGGATGCTGTTTGTGCGTACTAAAAATCAACAGCTTTATTAACGTATAAATGTGTAATTTTGTCGGCGTAATTCCGTAAAAATGTACAATAAATTACCTGAGTTGGAGCCTGATGATTTTTACTACAATGAGCAAGGGTATAAGGTCTTTACAGAAAAATACCATTTAAAACGCGGGTATTGCTGCCAAAGCGGATGCAAGCATTGCCCCTACGGTTACGATAAGAGAACGAATTCTTTCAAAAAATAACACATGACCTTTAAGGCCAAACTTTTACAGGGTATTCCTGACCAATTGCCGACTCCAAAAGCGTACGACGATACCGTTAATCACGCGCCGAAACGAAAAGATATTTTATCGGCTTCAGAAAAAAAACTTGCTATTCGCAATGCGCTACGCTACTTTGATAAAAAGCATCATAAAGTATTGGCCAAAGAATTTGCTCAAGAATTAAGAGATTACGGACGCATCTACATGTACCGGTTTCGCCCTGACTATAAAATGTATGCACGGCCCATTGAGGAGTATCCCGGCGCGTCTTTGCAGGCCAGGGCCATTATGCATATGATTCAGAATAACCTGGATAATGCTGTTGCGCAACATCCACATGAGCTGATTACATATGGGGGTAATGGAGCGGTATTTCAAAATTGGGCTCAGTATCTCCTGACTATGCAATACTTAGGAGAAATGACCGATGAGCAGACCCTAGTGATCTATTCGGGGCATCCTATGGGATTGTTTCCATCGCATAAAGAGGCGCCAAGGGCAGTAGTCACCAATGGAATGATGATCCCTAATTACTCAAAACAGGACGATTGGGAAAAATATAATGCTTTGGGGGTTACACAATACGGGCAAATGACCGCCGGTAGTTATATGTATATCGGCCCTCAGGGGATTGTTCATGGCACGACCATTACGGTATTAAATGCCGGAAGAAAAATTGCTGAGAATAATGAAGGTTTGGCAGGAAAATTATTCGTGACCTCAGGTTTGGGTGGGATGAGTGGAGCCCAGCCGAAAGCAGGAACAATTGCTGGTTGCATCACCGTTTGTGCTGAAGTCAATCCAAAGGCCGTGGAAACGCGTCACTCGCAAGGATGGGTTGATGAAGTAATCTCCGATCTCGATATGTTAGTTAGGAGGGTCATTAAGGCTAAAGAGGCTAAGGAAGTAGTCTCTATTGCTTATTTGGGGAATATAGTAGACGTTTGGGAAAAGTTTGATCAGGAATCTATTTATATCGATTTAGGGTCGGACCAGACTTCGCTGCATAATCCTTGGGCGGGTGGTTATTACCCTGTAGATATTTCCTTTAAGGACGCCAATATACTCATGGCCGAGGAGCCTGAACTGTTCAGGGAAAAAGTGCAGCAAAGCTTACGACGACAGGCCGCGGCAATTAATAAACATACGGTAAGAGGTACCTACTTCTTTGATTATGGCAATGCGTTTTTATTAGAGGCTTCCCGGGCTGGGGCAGATGTAATGGCAGAAAATGGGATTGAATTTAGGTATCCTAGCTATGTACAAGATATTATGGGGCCTATGTGTTTCGATTATGGTTTTGGGCCTTTTCGATGGGTCTGTACATCTGCAAAACCCGAGGATTTAGCGAAAACTGATGCCATTGCTTTTGAAGTATTAAAAGAGATCCATAATAGTGCTCCTGAAGAAATTCAGCAGCAGCTAGCTGATAACATACAATGGATCAAAGGTGCACAAGAAAACAAATTGGTCGTGGGCTCACAGGCACGTATTTTGTATGCAGATGCAGTGGGGCGCATTAAAATCGCCGAGGCCTTTAATAAAGCTATTGCCAATGGCGAGATTGGACCCGTAGTTTTAGGGCGTGACCACCATGACGTTTCAGGAACCGATTCTCCATTTAGGGAAACCTCAAATATTTATGACGGATCGCAATTCACAGCCGATATGGCAATCCATAATGTGATTGGCGATAGTTTTAGAGGCGCGACATGGGTTTCGATCCATAACGGCGGCGGGGTTGGATGGGGCGAAGTCATAAACGGTGGTTTCGGCATGGTTCTTGATGGTAGTTTAGAGTCAGATAAACGCCTGAAATCCATGTTATTTTGGGACGTAAACAACGGAATCTCCAGACGCAGTTGGGCAAGAAATGATGCGGCTGTTTTTGCAATTAAAAGGGCCATGCAGGCCGAGCCGTTATTAAAAGTTACATTGCCTGTTGGTGTTGATGATTCTCTATTACAAGAATTGGAATAATATAGTAACCGAAATTGATGAAATTAGTAAAACTACTCGTAGTATGTGGTTTGTTTCTGGCCACTTCATGTGTATCTGTTAAAGTAGCGTCTGATTATGACAGCTCGACAAATTTTAACGAATACAAGACCTATGCCTTTTATAAAAAAGGGATTGACAAAGCTGACCTATCTGACCTTGATAAAAGAAGGGTCTTAAAGGCTATTGAACAAGAATTGGCGGCTAAAGGATTTACCAAGTCTGAAAACCCGGATATTTTAGTGAATATTTTTACAAAATCAGCGAACAAAGTACGAGTTAATAATAACAACTTCGGTTGGGGAGCCTGGGGACTATGGAGTCCATGGTACTGGGGTGCCGGCTGGGGCTGGGGAGCCTGGGGACCTTGGGGCTTTGGCGCTGATGACTACCAGGTAACACATACCATTCAGGGAACATTATTTATCGATTTAATAGATGCCAATAAACGAGAACTGGCATGGCAGGGTGTTGGAACCAGTAATTTAAGGGCAGTGGAAGATACTGCTAAAAAGGAAGCACGAATTAAAACGATTGTTTCAGAGATCATGGCCAATTATCCACCAAATGCCGAATAGGCAAATAGATTAGATTTAAGTATAATAAACATCCTTTACAATGAGATTGAGTAAGCTATTACCATTAGCCATCCTTTTTATCGCCACTTCGTGTGTATCGGTTAAAGTCGCATCAAATTATGACGAGAAAACCAACTTCGGCGAGTATAAAACCTTTGCCTTTTATAAAAAAGGGATCGATAAGGTTGATATTTCTGATCTTGATAAGCGAAGAATATTAAAGGCTATTGAAAAAGATTTAGAGGCTAAAGGATTGACCAAATCTAAAAACCCCGATGTGTTGGTGAATATCTTTACCAAATCGCGTCAGAAGGTAGATGTTTACAATAACAATAGGTATTTAGGATGGTACCCCTGGTATTACAACAGGTTTGCTTTACGTCCTGGAGTTTGGGGTGCAGGTTTTGGGCCTAATGCCTACCAACGCGTAAGCCGGTCTACAGAAGGTACATTATTTATTGACTTAATAGATGCTAACAAGAAAGAATTGGCATGGCAAGGTATAGGCACCGGTGCCCTGCGTTCTTCAAGAAATATTGAAAAGAAAGAGGAGCGAATCAGTGAATTCGTAACAGAAATTATGGCCAATTATCCACCAAATGCCGAATAGGCATTATTTATATTTTCTGTTTGATTTGAAAACCCCAGAATGAGCGAAAGCCTGTTTTGGGGTTTTCTTTTTATTGATTTCAACCCAATACAGAGCTTAGGGTAAACATTGGCAGGTACATCGCGATCAAAATAACTGCTACGAAAGCACCCAAGAAAATAATAATCAGCGGTTCTAATACCGTACTCAACATTTTTGACTTGTATTGTATCTCTTCATTGTATTGCGTTGTGAGACGTTCAAAAATAAATTCATTTTGATTGGTCTCCTCAGCTACTTTTAAAAGCGAAATCATTTTTCGATCAAAAACCTTATACGGTTTAAGGCTTTCACTCAAATTTTTACCAGAAAGTATGGAGCTTTCAGCAACATTTAATGCAGTTTGCAAGGGATAAAAATTAATCATCTTTTTTGTGAGCTGAATACTGTTTAAAACCGGAACCTTAGCTGTAGTCAATAAGGCCACTGCCTGTGTGAATTGGCCGATATACATCTTTCTTAAGAGCTCACCAAGAAACGGAATCTTTAAAAGCACTTTTGCGCTGAACTTTTTATACCATAATTTCTTCTGTACTAATTTTCGTGTTATCACCAATACTAACACCGAAATTACCAGGAACCAAAAATAGTTTTGAAATATAGCCGAAGCTTTAATGACCATTCGCGTTAGCCAAGGAAGCTCCACCTTATTTTGGGTGAAGATATCGGCGAACATAGGTACCACATACCGAAGCATAAATAGAACAGCTAAGGTAGCTGTAATAAATACAACTATGGGGTATGACAAGGCGCTGAGTACATTTCTACGTTGCTCGTTTCTTCTTCGATAAAACAACCCTAGTTCTTTCGTAACTTGCTGCAAGGTGCCTGTCTCTTCGCCAATTTTTAACGAGTAGTACTCGTATTCTGTGAAATCCTTTGAGTTCTCAATACTCTGCGAAATACTTTTACCTGCAACCAGATCTTGCACGAATTGCTGTAGTAGCTCTTGATCTTTCTTCTTTTTTTGTTCCTGTTTGAGTAAAGTTAGCGCTTCCTTTAAGCTAATACCAGCATTTAATAAAACACTCAATTCGGTGTAAAAAGCCTCTTTCTTTTTATTCGAGAACGATCTACCCAAGCTAATCTCAGTTTTGAGTAACCTATCAAGATCAAAATTTGATGTTTGTTTTTCTTTTGGTAAATTCTCTAGTTTAAAAGCCATTTTAATTTACATAATGCGCTGCATCCTTTTGCCTAAAAATAAAAATTCTTTTTGTTTTAATGTCTCTTGATAGCTGCAGTTCCAGTGCATCTATTACCCCTGATTTCACTTCTGCTCCATCTAAATATGCTTTCAAGTCGTAGATTGCTAACTTAAGGGTGTCTTTATTTCTGAGTACATATCTCTCTTTAAATAGATAGGTTACGGAATCTAACTCCGATTCTCCGAATAGCGCTGAGCTCGTGGTACTGAAGCTTAGGTTGTATTTATTAAAATCTTGCCAAAGTCCTCTTTCCAGTAGCTGAACTTTGGTATTTTGCCTGTAGATTGCTCGCATGGTTCTCAACTGGCTTTGAACAAGTTGCAGCACAACCATAGTAATGGAAATTATAATGCCTGAAATCACTAAAACAACCAATAGCTCCGAAATGGTAAACGCCTTTATTTTTTTAGTTGGATTCAACAAATGCAATTTCTTTAATGATTTTCTTCTTTGAGCCTCCTTGTGACGCTTCAATGGTTATGAGATCATTTCCCAATTCCTTGGTCTTATGTAAATGAATCGTCCAGTTTTCGAATGACTCTTTGTAAGGCATAGTAATTTTCTCACTTATGAACAAATAGTGAATCGTATGCATTCGGTGTTCAACCCTACTGGTATTACTTCTTATAGCGTTACCAAAAACATTATTTAAGGTTAATGAGGCAATGGTAAAAACGACCACAATAATCACAGAAGCGACGAGGCTTTCAACTAATGTTGATGCTTTGATTTTCTTTAATACAACCATTTTGCCACCGTTTGTTTTGAGTCTTTGAATACCAATCCTGAGAACTGATTCGGAAAATCACTTGTTAAAATACTGCCGTTATAAATATGATTTTGATACACAGATCCGAACTGATTTGCGATGAATGCTTTTGTAAAAACGCTACCCGTAACGGTGCCTTTTAGTTCAAAGTTACCGTCACAATACACTTCGCCTAAAATACTTGCGCCATCTTCAAGAAGAATTTGCGATTTATAGGTATTTTCTTTGTTATCTGATAAGAAGACCACTGTTCCCCTTATTTCACTGCCAGTTCCTATCTCAATTCTATAATATTCTTCAGTCTTACGTTCTACGGAAGCGTTTGTTCTTTTCTTTTCATATAGAGTTAGACCAGAAGGATAACTAAGATTGCAATTTTTACCCATTTTGATTTCCTTAGAGGCAAAAACCTGAAAGTTCCCTTTGACATTGTCCAAAATCTCAATTGTGGGCGCTATTAATACTACATCGGTCAGTATAGCCGATTCATGCACCCTAATTGCAAGAGCAGACTGAATGATCAAATTTCCGGTTAATTTGATATCTCTTAGGTCTAAAGCTATTGCAGCTTTTAAACCACGTGTTCGCTCATTGAATGAATTCGTGCTATACGAATTTTCGACCAATTCAATTGCGTCAGTAGTATTGAATTCCGTTCTTCCCTCACATAACTGTAGTAGATAATTTTTATTTCTCAGCTCCGGCAGTGAAGATGCGCTCAAACCTACGCTCCCATAAATGAGCTGACCTCCTGTATAGGAGTTTCCTGCTATCGTACCGCGCTTGACTCCTTGCTTAGGTAGCTTTGTATTTCCTTCAATTTTGGTGGTCCCTACCACAACTAAGGGTTGATTTTCATCCTGCAAATACAAAGAATTTCTGCTTGTAAATCGCCCACCCAGTAAGACATGCTTTGTGAAATTTTCGTTTCTAATAGATGACCTTGTTGAGACAAGGTCAAAAACACCCCATGGCTTTTTAAGGACTGTTGTTTTTTCGTTTTGATTTTCAGAGAAATTTAGTTCAACTGTTTCATTTGCGTTTAACGGATTCTTCGTACTATAATCTACAGCCAAGTTCGTATTATGAATGGTCTTTACATAGTTATTGGCTTTTATCCTGAACTCTTGTTGGACATAACTCATAGAAATAAAAGCTAAAACCAATAAAGCAATGACAACGGCCATAAAAATGACGTATTGCAAGGCACCAGCTTTTAACTTTATGTGAAGTAGCTGCTTCACTTCTGTAGTTGAAACGTTTGCTTTTGTTTTTGAAATTGAAGCGTGATTTCCTTGGCGTTGCCGCTTAGGAGTTTCACTTCATTAAAACTAGATCCAATAGTATAAAGATGTTGTTGGTTATTGACACTGATTAAAAATACTTTTTGGTTCTTACCTTTTGG
>JAAUYH010254086.1_pt1 | contig 24500 bp, 16 predicted proteins | sample 7278061 | NCBI WGS metagenome assembly JAAUYH01 (sample SAMN14350203, study PRJNA611818) | marine sediment metagenome | isolation source: surface marine sediment (0.6m) | place: French Polynesia: Moorea | collected 2018-08 | reverse complement strand
TAAGGTAGTCACTCTTTCACTCGTCGTGAAGAAGACGACCTGCGCCGACGCGTTACAACCCAGTGCGACACGTGGTAGAAAAACCTACCGAACGTCCGGGAGGTTCTTGGAACTGTCGACAATCGCGATTTGCGCAACATTCTTACCCATCGAGAAATACTGAACACCCGGGTGGTTTCTCGAGAACACCGACATCTGAGTTCGGTCACTTACTGGGTATCTAGAAACTCACTGGACACCTGGGAGGTTCCCTGGAAACGGCCAACATCTGAGTTTAGTCACATATCTGGAAAAGGAAGACTTGCCGAATATCCGGGAGGTTCCTCGAAAGTGCCAATATCTGAGTTTGGGCATCTTTCTGGGATTTTCAAACCTTCCGAACATCCAAGAAGTTTTACTACTGGTACTTTTGCTACAGGTAACAATTTTTGCATTCATTCTTCCCATCGTTTTGCTGAACTTCGTGTATCGATACGCAACACACTGCTATCATTGGAAAAGAGCCATTGTTGGCGGACATCAGAGATGATTGAATGCAACATCATGAAGGTGTTGATAGGCCCAACAAAAATTTAATTAGGATGAAGAGAAAGAAGCGATATTCGGTTGGTGTGAAGAAAAATTCGAACACGACAATGATACCTTTGGACGAGATTGTGATAAATGGAGATCGGTTTTTGAGTATTCATCTTTCACCAACTTTAATGAGGGAAACAAAGAACATTCGGCTCAGCCTGATATATCGATGGCCGTGATAGATGGTCGATTGCTAGATAGATATGGCGGAGCAGTGCATTGGCAACGACTAGCCGCCAGTGTAAGCTCTGCTGAAAGAACTACCCTGCTGGCAGAGCTACGTGCCCTCCAGAAGGAAGGCACAGGTCCTCCGCAGGAGCCGCCCATCTTTACTCACAGTTTAAGCAATGCTTCCGTTTCCATAAGAGTACAGACAGAACAACTGGGAATCGTGCCCATGATTAAGCAGTAAAATGTCCCAGATTTAGGGAAAACAATGAAAATCTCTGGTTCAGATGCGTCTGAAGGAAACGATTCGTTCTTATCATTAAGCCTACAAATAAAGGAAAAGGAAATTAATATGAAACTCATAGAATTATACTACACGAAAAGGAATAAAAGGGGAAAAAGAGTTAAACAGAATTGGGTAAACAGAAGAAAAAAGGAGCATGATAGCGAATGATTACGTGAGATTTGTTCAATTGAAGAACAAGACATAATTAAAAATGCTTCATGACCTCTCCGAATAAGTCCAGTGCGTTACCATATCCCTTGATGCAGTCGGCAAACCTACCTGACAGAAAATATTTCAGAGTAATTCTGAGGGACAGTCCGGTTTAGGCTTCCTTCTCACGAAATAAAATGTCAGTAGCAACCTCAAAATTATTCAATCCTAAGGTAGGCGGTACTCAGAAAACTAGATAATCCCGTAGAATCTTTTCGCTTGGGCAGTGGTTGCGTAGTTCTGTCGCTGCCCATTTGGAAGCAAATAAAGGTCAGTGAATTACAAAATCAAAAATTGGATCAAAACGTACCCTGCTAAGGAAACAAAAATTAGGCTTTCCATAAAATTTCATGAATACCATGTGTGTCCTAAAGTAAGAACTAAGATAAAGTTGATTTCTAGCAATAAATGTAGAAAGAAGAAAAATGCAAAAATCAAATTAAAAAACTTGTTTCTTGTTTTGAATCTTGGTTCTCAAAATTGAGTAACGGACTCAAATTTTCCAAGGCTTCAATCGAAAATGAATCAGATTCATGAATGTTCCCGTTTCTCCATTTGCAAACCGCCTTGATTAGAACATTAATTGTTCGCAGAGTAGAGTTCCGTGTTTGTATCGCTTAATCATTTATATGACGTGAATCAGTTAAGTGCCTACCGTCTGAGAACTATGCTCGATTAATTATCTGTGCATCGACACATTTTCATGTGCCAAAGATGTAGTTTTATTAGCCAAGAATTTTCTTTAAGAATGAGATCCAACCTGCTTGTATAGATGACAGAATATTGGTTTCTTTAAAAGCATTGCTTCTTGCAGCTCCTGTGTTCATTTTTTACTTACATCAAAACTCGAATCCACTGTCGAACTTTTACCCCTATTCTTCAGCACTTCAGATCTCGTTAGCCTTCCACGAAGTTCTTGATAATCTTGTGAATCTTCTAAGATCTCATCAATCATTCCATGGTCGTACTTTCTACCTACCAGATCAAATTATTGCCTGTGTTCCGTACATTTCAACTTTATTAGAAATTTTTCCTCATTCAAATTCTCTACTATATCCAATCATGAAACGAATTTGTTCTGTGCCTCAAGAATTCACGATACGATAAACATACCTAATCATTAAATAAACCCATGCCGAAAATTCTCTCACAAAGTAGTGCAGGTTACTTTAGAATCGAGATATGTTAAAAAATGTCTTCCAATTTCTAGCTTGACAGTCAAAACCCAGATAAAGAACTCTAATTGAGTACTGTCGATTAGTTTGTGAAAATTTCGTTTCTCTACACAGGCATAGAATTGATTTCGTACTTTCGAAGTGAAGAGACACGCATAGATTGACGTAGAATAGTATAGTCGGTGAACAGAATAGAACTTTGCATCATAGAAAAAGTGTATTGTAAGGCCAGTCGATCATCTGGATAGATTTCTTACAGATTCATCCTTATAAGCTGTCGATCTCAGAGCATCTTCTCACTCACTCAGCTACTAGTATGTTCTTTGCATTAATTTAAGCAATAATTATAGGAATTAACAGTCTGATATTATGAACCACCACGTAGTCACTTTTGACTTATCCCATAATTCTCACAGTCTTTAAGAGGAGAACACCCAAAACTTTTCTGCAGTTGATTTATTCACAAAGTTTGAATTCAAAGAGCTCGGCATCATCGGTACTCCACTAGTTTTTCTGGCTATTTTTATCTCAAAAACTCTCAGAAATTATTTTTTTGTTAGGATGCTACTTGCAACAAATGTCAAGACCAATTGTACAAAAAAGCTAAGGATTCGATTAATTCGACTCATTAATTCCATTTTTCTATGAGTACTTTAGCAACAAATACCATGTCTGCCTTTTCACAAGTTCTCAACTACATTCATCATAGATTATCAAGTAGAAGAATAGTAAAATGATGAATTAGCGCTGGGAAATTTTTCTTCTACAAATCAGCCTTTCCTTTCATGGCCATTGACGACTGAAAGTAAGTGCTTTACATACTTCGCGTTAGTCCTCAAATACAGTGACATTGCGAGCACTGAACTGATGTGTTCATTTCAAACAAGGGGAATAGGACCCGCAGGAATATAATTGAGAAAGACTACGAGGAAATATCGCAAATGGCTAGGATTGCTTTCAAAACTGAAATAAAGTTTCTGATCGAACTTATTAAGAAGTATGTCAGTGAATACTGATCGACATTACTGGGTTCGAATTAAAAAGCAAACTTTGTTAAGCGAAATATTAATTGTTAGTTGCGATCTTCGAAAAAGAAATGTGAATCTTTGCACTGTAGAACAATCATGCCACTAAATAACTTCTAAATACTGCGCTATTTGTGCTGTGTTTAGAATCTGTGATCCATTTCCACGTAATTGTTTTGACGAATCAGCATTCCTGTTCTAATGAATACGGATCTTTCTTAAATGCAACATTACTTAAGGAAAAATTTGGATGATTTGAAATATATAGCTTGTGCTCATGGAATGTACTATCCTATATTATCATGAGGCAATTGGAATATTACTCGAAATTTTAATAATGAGTGTTTGTTCCCGAATTTAGCAAATTAGTGGGATTAACATGAAATGTGCAAGTTCATTTTACAGTAATTTTTAGAAATTGGCTTACTTAAAGCAGTAATTCGAGTAAATCAGCTTTTTTGTCACTAGCATCGAAACAACATAGGAAAATATTTGTGCAAGGTGCAAAGGCTCCTCGCTCTGCGAGTAAGACGGAGGATACGATCATCATCGATTTTTCAAGCTTTGATGTGAAAAATACAGCCAGAAGAGGCGTCGACTATTTGGAACCGTTGTCCAAAAAAGCGCAAAAATATTCTGCACGGTAATACTGAATCAACATAATTATCTTTAAAGTTTCTGAAAATTATAGATGACGTATATGATTGCAAATCATTATTCCAGTCTTGTTTCCTTAGAATGATGATGTATCGAGTGGAAATGAAATCGATACAACAATGTATTATCGTAGAGCATAAAAGCGAAAGAAAGATTTTATGGGTGATTCAATGACATAAGAAGCCTCCGTTTATGTAGTTCAGACAGAATCAATAGGATTTCGTAGATTTTTTAGCCAGCTCATCTCATAACTTATGAATTAAACACTCTGAACATTCAGCGCTTGTATGACTTGCTCTCATATCTAGGCTAGATATGTTCCTCACGAAAATAATTCAAAGCATATTGCTATTTCTTACTGAAAAGGCCATTATACTTTCTTTTCATTCAGTAATCCGTAGTTTGTCTTTGTTCCTGTATGATCTTCATCCTCATCATAGTTTTCGTCTTTACGCTACAAATTCTTATTTTAATCAATAATTTTTTGATTTTATGGACAGTGTTTCGCTCATCTTCCTCATCTAGAGACCAACACGAAGCACTGCATTTTTTTGTATATTGTTGTACTTCTACTGTTATCAAAAACTTGAAACTTTTCTTGCAGTTTACAAATTTATTGATAAGATTGTCGGCAGAACTGTTCTTATACACGCAAATTATAATAGTCATATAAAATTTCGACTATTCTCCAACATAAACATGAACACAATACAGCGTAGTAGTACAGACATCATAAATTATTTTTTATACATATTTTGTTCTAGAATTTAGTTGACAAAGAGAGCTCATGTACGGTACCCTACCATAATTCTAGAACATCCTAGTTTGAGGTATTCTGAACTGAAGCCAAACCAATCGAAAAATATTTAGAATTTAGAATTTCTGGTCAAGTGGTCTCAATAAAACTGTTGAAGAAATTGAGCTACATCGATATCAAAAAATTTTCGGGAAAATTTATAAAAGACTTATTCAATAGAGGAGAGTTCAGTATATCTTGTGCATGAGTAATATGTTTGTTGAGCATCGTAGAGATCAACGATGGTTGGTCTCTTGCTTGTTCTTTTTCGTGAAGAACTGAGCATTGAAAAGCTTGCAAATTACCTAGGGAAACATAACTGTTCTTTATTCAACTTCACATTACTGTCACTTGAATGTCCTGTAGAGCTACCTAGAAATATAAACTGCTTTGTATGCACTAAATACACACTTCCACGTTGTTTCTGACTTTCAGTTAGATAGAAAAAAAATTTCTATAGTGGTTGTATCTTGTTTTCTTGAACGATTCTATCGTAGCAAGTTCTCCAAATACCCTGAATTTTAATAAATTTTCAGTCGGTTTGGTTGCTGAATGCAGTACTCACAGACTGCGATGTTCTAGAATTATGGTAGGGTAGTGTGCAATTTGTTTCTATTTAGAATGAGAATTAGTCAGTGAAAATGGTGTTGGAATGCGTTAGTGAATGAGTAAATGGTTCGACTTAAAATGATGCATGATGCTTCGTTGGTGTAAGTTAAACTCACGTTTTCACAGGGAGGACACGACTTTGCGTTGTTGCTGACGTTAGAAATTTACTATAGTAAAACATTTAGACGTACGTAACAACTTTTTTTCTGGTATTCTACGGGAGAATTCCACCATTCCACAGCACAAAAGTTCTGCCATTCTACGGCAGAATTCTCCCGTGCAATACCAGAAATAAAAGTTGTTACAAACATCTACATGTTTTACTATGGAAAATTTCTAACGTTAGCAACAAAGAAAACCCGTGTCTTTCCTGTGTTACTCGTATATTTTTCAATACAAAGATGTAATTTATATACATAATATGACTACGAAATCTTATATTTTTGTGTAAATAATAGATAGAGCAACAGTGCGAAACAAAGATGTATCAACATCGCCGTTTGCAATATTCCTGTGGCGATGAATGAATCCGAGTCTATTATTTCTTGCTGGTTACTACAGTACTGTGCCTACCAATACAGTATCGGGACGGTACGGTGCCAATAGTTGTTTGAATGCAAGCATGTAGGGGTAGAATCTCTCGGTCTAGTGGAAGAAACTAAATCTTGACAGACACGCACTCACAGTCACAAGGCCCTTGTCTTTTCACGAGGCCGAGATCCACTGGAAGCCCCATCTTCTACAGTAAGGTTTGGGGATACGCAGAGGAGAAGGCTGTTCGTAACGCTGACTACGCTTGTTTGTTTTGGTTTACTCATTTTGCAGAACGAAACAGCAGCAACCCTTGTGGTTTCGTTTACCGTTCGAGTAGTTTCAGCAATTAACATTGCCATCCCACTTTGTGCCTCATTACCTTGCCTATTTACGTACAGTACCTTCTCTTCCTCTTCGCCGTGCCAACCGAATCTTTTCCGAGCAGTAATCGTTCTAGCGCATTTCGAAAACTTGTTATCCGTCAGCTTCTTCTTACCTATGAGGATGTCGTTCTAAAAGAAACGTCTACTCCTCCGTCCTTATGAATTAAGGCTCCGTAGGTCGAACCATTCCCACTCGTCCCCTATCGCCCCTATCCATATTAACTGCTCGTTCTTTTGCCTTCCGTACGCCCTCGCCGCTCGTCCCAACGTGTGAATTGCCGACTGCAGGCGTCCCATCTGCCGTGCGCAAGCCTTCCAGCCATTCTCGCAATGCACCCGCATCTTTTTTCGACTCAGTGATCCATCGATGCTTGAGTAATGCTCGCACTGTCGGTCGTTGCCGTGGATCTGCTGCCGTGCATAACCGCACGAAATCGACACAAGCCGCGCTTGCATCTCGAACCAGTGAAGCGGATGGATTCGAGCGCGCTGCCTCTAGGTAATCGAAATAACTCTGCGGTCTCGGGAATGGATACCGTCCCAACATACATTCTAATACGCATATTCCGAGACCCCATACGTCGCTTGCATACGTATACTCGTGACCGGCCAGTCGTTCTGGGCTCATGTACGCAAGTGTACCGACAAATGAGTCGACACGACTCCTTCCTTCACCAACATCACGAGCCAGTCCAAAGTCGGACAATTTAGCACGACATACACGTCGACTTAACAAAATGTTACTTGTCTTGAAATCCCGATGGAGAACACGATTATCATGCAAAAACTTGAGTCCTCGCAAGCAGTGCTCCGCAATATGCACGGTGACATGCTCTGGGACAGGTCCAAACGTTTCAATGGCGTCAGAAAGCGCGCCCCGGTCCATATACTCAAGAGTTACGTGAACGACACCTTCGCCGTCATAAAAGGCACCATAACTGCGGACAAGAAAGCGACTGTCGTAGCTCATCAATGTTTCGAGTTCCTTCAGTAGTTGTATCCTCTTCACTTCGTCAAACACATTGATTCTTTTCACTGCGATTTTGCGTCCGCTTGGGCGATGTATGGCCAGCGATACTCGTCCAGCTGCACCAGCGCCAAGAGTAGAGTCCTTCTTAGACCGCCGTGACAGTGAGGTTCCTCGAGAAAACTCGGCAAGGGAGCGCACCATGATCAAGTTATTACTCGACCTAGGCACACCGTCCACTGCAGTCCCGTCCGAAAGTTTTCGGGTCAAATTCCCAGGTGATTTAAGCATTCCCAGCTTCCCAATGACAAAACCGCCGCCTTTAAACACGGCGTCCGTTCCAATCACGAAAACGTCTTCTTCGCACACTTCTGTTCCGTCTTCAAAGATGGCGTTGCTGCGCTTACCCCTTCTACCGAGCGTATCACTTTCACCGAAAGATGACAGACTGGTAGCTTCTTCAAATAGGAGATCGCTCTCCGCCAGCTGCGCGGATCGCGAAGACATTGGCTTCAGTTTTGTCGGCGAAGACCGGTCCGTGAGCGCACGACCTTGAGATGTGCGTCTGGCAGCAGACTGTTTCGATGAGTAATGCAGTCGGGAACGCGAGTTCGATTTCGCCAAGGCTTCCGTCAATGGGGATGACGAATTGCCGGCAGGTGTTTTCGTGCGCGGTCGCGCCGGATTTCGATTCACCGTGACTGTGTAAGTCGAACTGCCCCCAGAAGCAGCAGGATTTCCGTCCGGTAAATGAGAAACAGGTCGTCCCGGGTGTGCTGGATGGCCTGGATTTTCTGTTTGAATACTAGACAATGATGACCCCACAATCGGGCTTCCTCGTCTAGATGGATCAAGGCCTTCGTACAGGTTCACAATTGGTCGGCCATCGGAGATGGGTGGATTGGCAACAAACAAATTAGGGTGTGATGTAGATTCTAATGGGATAAGAGTTGGCTTCTCGTCGATCGCAAGCGCCGGCGTAGCCTCGCGAAGTCCGGCACCCGCAAAACCGTGTGGAGCGCCATTTGTGACCAAGGCGGGTGGCCGCTTCTTCGATCTCTTCGACGACGAACGCCGTTGTAATTTGACCTGGTCAGTACGATAACCTGGTGGCGAGGTATCGCTTGATATATCTGTGGCAGCAGAATGCGGGCGCGGAAACGGACTTCGCGCGCGTTGCGTAGAAAGCTCAACAGGATGTCCAGCCGACGACGGTATTGCAGGATTCATTAAAGGTTCTGCGTGCCGAACATGAGGTATGTGATGTTCAGAGCTATCAAACCTTTGCGGTGCGTAGGCAGAGGTGTCGTTTTGCCGGCCATGATAGTCCGCTCGCGATACTTCGACGGCATTTCCAGATGGTCGAGGCTCGGGGACATGGTACAGGTGTTGTGATTGCGGTGAGTGTCTAGAATGCGTGTAGTCGGATGGATACGAGTGCTGCGAAATCGGAAAGCCAGGTGTATGTGCATGCCCATTCGACTGTCCGCGGGTTAACCCCGATTGTGTAGATGACGATGTGGCCAGCTGCGATGGTATCGGACCTGAGTGGTGCCGTGAATGTAGGGAATTATCCGGAAGAGATTCGGGCGGTAGTTCAATACGCGGGCGTGCTCGAGGTTGGGGCTTTTCGTTCGGTGCGTAGAAACGTTGCGAGGAGTTGTGCCGACGACGACTGAGGCTCGAATAAGAACGAGTAGAAGATGACGCGGTAGGGGCCCGGATAGATTCATGATTCACCTCTGAGAGGGCACGCGGAGCCGAGATAGCGCGCTTCCAAGGCGCAGTAGTCGAGTTCATTCCCGGCGTGCGGGGCCGGTCGAAGGAGCGCGCATTGTCGTTGGACTCATTCACGAGCCGCCGCAGAGAGGAGGATGAAGGTAGCGCGAGCCGCCGAGTGGAAGTGGACGAGTGCGACTCAGCAAATCGTCTGTCGAAATCACTGGAGTCGATAGCGCGGCGCGGCGCGTGCACGGCCACATCGTCGAATCTCTCGCCCACCTTCGTTTCTTTCCGACGTGAGCGGCGGGGTGACTCGCGTCCGGCTAGTGCGTCGAGGATGTCCGCTATACCGCGCATATTAATGACGAGCGAGTAGCAGAGATGCGATGTGGGCGCTTGTCACCATCTTCGACTCGCGCTGAAATTTGCTGTCATACCTGATTTGGGGGTTACACCAAATCTGCGATAGGCTCGTTTAAGTTTTGCTTAAACTACACTATTTTTAATTTTAAAATATGCTGCTATACTTTCAACTTCTGCGAGTCATATAATTTATAGAATTTTATTTATAGAGAGTACTTTCTTACAAGAAACGTCTCCTCAACATCAGCTGATAAACTGATTCTAGTACAGGAATAAACAGCAGATATCATGGGCAGAACCAATACCTCAGAAAAATATTTGATCCCAAATTTATTCTCGGCTATATCGATTGAATCTGAGTTATTACTAAAAATCAACAGCGGATTTATGAAGATGAAGTTCTTAATGCATCAGGAGCCGCAATGCTTTGTTATCATTCTATTCTGATTAATGGTATTTCAAAGATCTGTGATAATAAAATTGATATCTTGAAGTCAGTGTTGATCAATGATCCTCTATTCTCTAAGACCACTGTTTTCTCTGGGCCTCACTAGGTAAAGAGAGCATTGAAGAAATGCGGTAATAGTATTGGACAGAACAAACTATCAGAATGCGATCTTCAATGCAGATCAACAAATTCCCTTTCTAAGCGCCCGAATCGACTTCTACCGCTTAATCACATCCGAAAACTCACGCAATCAGCACTTGTCGTAGAAACATGAGGAGAAAGAGAAGGTATGATCAACGTTACAATAAGCTACAAGAATGTACAATGCATAAACACTCATCTGTGTGACAGTCAAAATTTAGGTAAGATCAGTCGACCTCTCCAAAAACTGAGAGATCTTCTTGATCATACGCTACATAAAAAGATAGTCAAAAAGTTTTTGAGATAAGAAACATCTTTGTTGCTTGGTTTACATGTACTCCTCCAAAAGTGTATTTCAACAACTGATGAGGGCGAAAACGATGTTTCGAAATTAGTTAAGATATGTACTCTAATCGAAATGTTACAGCAATAATCCATAAAATAATGAATTATCCGTACGTTTGACGATAAAGATTCATAATTCTAATTGTTCTTAACTTCTTTCAAAATAGTTTATGGAACTAAAAAGTGTAGAGATTCAATTTTACTATTCAATAAAGGACGGTTGAATTTTATAGCTTTTTCAGTCATCGCATGCTTAATTTAAAAAAGTACGTCAGATAGCTCGTATACTAATTTAAATATACAGAGAAACTGCTCTGTTCTTACGCATCTCTCTTTTCCTCCTACGGAACTTCGTGCTTCAGTTTTAAATCACGATATTTTAATTGCAAAAAATCAAAAATTTTCTTAACCCTAAGGTTAATAATTGTATTGAATTTGATATCTGTCACTCAATTATTCTAAGATATTTCGATACTCGGCTGGAGCATAATTATGTATATTTTGTTTGAAAATTTTGTTTTCAGCTCAATTTTTTAATATGGTTGACCTGTTGATACGATAATCGAACCTGGCATTGCTAGTCAGTGGTGACGAAGTCAGATTTCAGGTAGATGTGATTATATGACAGAAGGAAGATGATCCATTTTCAAATTTTCCATTTTGGATTCTGCAGCTCTAACAGTAGATTTCTACCCAAATTGTCCCATATCTGTTTGCATCATACATCTTATTTTAGTTTTTATTTATTTGTCCGCTTGGTGAGTTACCGAATTATTTTAATCGAAAGCGCTCAGATGAATTGAATCGGTGCATATTGAAGTGGAATTTTTCTGATGAGATCAGGTTTGTATCTTGCTCTTATACTACAAATTCTGGATGTTATCATGAATTTTATCATTTTAGTACCAACTCGTTCTTACTAACCTTTTGTTTGCAGAGTAGAACTATTTAACGTTGACAATTCATCTTCTCTACTAAGGGTTTTGAAGAAGCAAATAAATTAAGGAGGACAGCGCCCGATTTGTCGGAATTCAAATAAATTAAAACGAGCGAGAGGGATGGACTCCAAATTTAGAAAGAGAAGATAAATTGTAGACGGAAGCAACTCGTAATTCACAGTGATTAATTTAATTACATAATAAAGCATTTCCTCAAAAGTTTCCACTCGAAGTAAGTGTCGGTCTTGGGGTCAAGTACTTGATTATCGTTACGCAACGCCATGTCTTGTAAAGCCTTGAAGCCGTACACGTTGCCGTTGGGCAAGGCCATGGGTGGGTTGTTCTCGTCCATGATGTCGCCAGAAATGGCACAAACTAGCACAGAATTGACGTGCTGGCCGTGCGGGAGGTCGAGCGCCAGCGTTCGGTAGGGTTCCTTGCAAGTCGGACAGTTAGGTTTGCGATCTTTCTCAGTCCCACACTTGCGCGTCTTCAGTGTGGCGAGTCCAGTTTTCAACAAAATCTCGAGCGTGCTTTCGGGGGTGAGCCCGTGCAGCTTGTAGTTATCATTCCTGAACATTTCTTCAAGCTCTCGCCATTTGTGCTCCGAGTACATTGTTTTGTAAGGTTGACATGGCGTGTCGGGGGCGAACACAAGCAGTCCCATGAACGCACCGACGTCTTCTTGATGGCTCGCGTTCGACAACCAATCTTGCGCGTATTTGATGGCACGCAATTTTTCGCCAGCACGAGCGTATTCAATAAACACCTGGCGATGAAGGTGAAACTCAAGCGTACTTTCTGCTTTGGATAAGCGGCGTTTGTTTTGTTGACACCAAGCAAGAGCAGTGGAGCAATCGCGAGCTTGCAATGAAGCTATCACTTTGCGCGCTTCATCAAAAATTGCGGTGTCTACAAGAGCTTCGATTCGCTCAGACTTGGCCAGTCGTGCACCACTCGCATACAGACCACTTCGAAGCATATAGTCCACTAAAACTCGATCGAGTCGTGTTTTTTCCCATCTCGCGACGGCCTCTGCGCTCAATACGGGTTTGGATTCAACACTTGGTGCTTCTTGTATGCGTGGTTTTCGGGAGTGCAGTTTACCGTTGGTTCGAGGCGGGGTCTGCGATTTGAGGTGATTTGATTGAGGGAGACTGTCTAAATTGCGGGAAGCAGCATTGAAAGCGGGGTTAGTTCGGCGTGTCAAATGTTCAATACGGGCAAGACATCTATCGAGGCCCTGACGGTCGGCATCGCGAGCAGCTTCGAGGCGGCGTTGCAAGGTAATGACACGGGAAATGAGGTCATCAACACGTTCGGGCGGTATGTGAAGGGGAGCGCCGTTCTGTGAGGCGGCTTTTGCATCGGATACGAGTTTCGAGGTGTCAGCCGCTATCGCGTCAGCATCTTTCAGTACGGCCTTGTGCGCGGAACGGAAGGAGCGCATTAATACTTCCCATGGGGCTTTGAGAAAGCCATGCTCGAGTTGAAGGTCATCATCCGTCATGGCAGAGGAATGGCGAGTTGAAGACAGGTAGAAACGAAGGAGATAGGATGGTGTCCATGTGCATCGCGTTAATAAATATACACGTGTACGCGCTGTATCGGACGGGGTGGTATCGGAGTGGGACATCTCATTACAGTGCCGCACCTCAACAGAGTGCGTTATTCTCAACGCTGCTGTTTACTGCACTGCACTGAATTAGTGCAGCACTGCTGTATGGATTCGCATCAAAATTTTGAATTCGAAGTGGAATAAGATCAAATACGAGGTAGCAATCCGCATCCCTAAGGACCTACGCATATCTCTACGGCATCGAGTAAGCGTATTACCTTGCCACCGCGAAATGCCGAGTGTTCATGTGTTGAACACCGCAAGTGCAGACGCAGTCGCAGGCTGGATGCTCCTATGTTGCAGTAGTGCCTTGTTCGCTGTTCATATGGGTGCACGTCGACCTTTCCATTCTCGTGATCATCTACTGCGGTGTGCACGTGAGGTGTGGGCGGCACTACCCGCGTCTGAGAAAGCGGTGGCACTTAATGCACACACCCCATTGAGCAACAAGTCGTTACTTAAACCGGCACGAACTGTTGAGGAGCGATGGCGAGCAGACGAACGTGCAGCTACACTCGACACGTGCCCTGACACATTGGATGCGCTGGATGAAGTGAGTGCGCAGTATTTAGCCAAGTTTGGATTCGCATGTGTTCATCACATGGCGGGATTGAATGGGCAGCAAATGCTTGCTGCACTTCGTTCACGTCTGCGCAACTCACGAAAGCGAGAACTTCGTCTTGCGACCCAACATCAAGTGAGAATAACTACTGCTCGCCTGGAAAAGCTGCTCACACTACCAACCACTGAATCGGGCGCGCTCATCCTACCAAGTACAACCTCCTAATCACATCGTACGCTAAGCTAGTACAATGAGACATTTTCGACAAGGGGACTTAGTTTAAATAGACAAATAGATAGTAATCACTATAGAATAAGCGCTCAAGTGGTCCTTCGCCAAGCAAGCAGCAACTACAAGTACAAATCGTGGTGGTATCCTAAAATTACGCGGCATGCTTGAAATGCCCTTAACAACCTGCCAACAAGCTTCGATAATACGCGTCATCACTAGATTGCCCAGCGTTCTCGTCTCCTGTTTCACCATAACCAACAATGCCTCCTTCATTCTCGCCTTTCATTTCGAAATTAACCATCGGTGCCGTCCGCAAACTCTTAACCAAGTTAGCGAAGCGGCTCTTCTTCTTTTCAACACATTTCTCTTGGGTTCCGTTAGAAACTCCGCAGTCATCGTCAACACCCCTCGTGCCTTTCACTAATGATTTGAGGTTCTCCAAACAATCAGTCATCTGCGATTTCAGGTTCTTATTTGCACCGACAGTAGACACAGAATTCCGCTGTTTTGTTTCATTTCCAAAACATGATGCCACATTCGACAACACAGACGGAAGACCACACATTTTGACCTTCTGAGTTTCACCAAGCTGAAGTTTATGTCGACGACGACGACGACGAAATCGGAAACGTTTGTGACGAGGCGCTGGTCCTCGCTTTGGTGGCCGACCGCTAATTGTTGAGAACGTCGGAAGTTCACATGGTGTATGCGGCACGGCATGAGATAAAGCAGCGGGTAATTCTCCAGTTGCACGTCGCTCGCGAAGACGCGCCATCGCTTCGCGTTCCGTCGCTGTTAACTTGGATCTCGAACGCCCCACAACCATGTCGAAGAGGGAATCGGGGATTAGGTACAAGCGAAGTCGACAGGTTCAAGAAATGTGCGAATTTCCATCCCAGAGCAAGAGTTTTGTTGAACAGCTCGTTGCATGCATCACCAGATGAGACGGTTACGAAATCACTGTGCGTATATGCGTATACGCGTACGTATGTATGATCAGGCTGTATTACAAATCCACGCAACCAAGGCAGCTTATGATCTTGCTTTCGACCCCCTCTCGTTCTCTTTTGGACGTGAGCAAGTTTCCCCTGCCTGCCTTCACGCGTCGGACCAAGGAAGCGAACAAGTGAATCCAAACCTTATTGCGGAAAGGCTACAGCCGTCCCTTCCGAACATTGCCTGGAGCCCTATTGCGGCAATTTGTGAATGCTGGAAGACTCATCAAGTTGGTTGCGCCGTTGACTTGGCCTTGCGTTTGAGTCACCAATCGGCACCTGCCTATTTCTTGTGAACCGCGCCCCACTCTTCAAAGATCATCATTTTGGTTCCCTCAAGTAGCGCGTCTCGTATCGTTTGGCCGATTGCCCGCTCATCTGTTTACCCGATTCCTTATCTATATACGTGTGGCTTCTGTGCAAGCCAGCACACTAATTCCTATACCTGTGTATTTGATTTCGCCTCTCCGCCTTCGAGTTGGTTGGCTTGTATTAGCGTGCCGTCGTCGGTATCGCCACCATGTCGTCGGCCGTCCATTTTCGTTTCAAGTCGGCGAAAGAATTTGAGAGTGCGACATTCGAAGGCGACTTTCTAAAGGTTGCCGACCTCAAGCTTGCAATAGTCGAACGCAAGAAGCTCAACTTTGGTGAAGGCTTCGATCTTGAAATTTCTGATGCACAGACTAAAGAAGGTATGTTTTTGTTTTTACATTTTTCCTGTATCTTGTTCGGTGTATGAAGTATCAACTAACCAACCTCGGCTCCATGTTTGCTTTCGTTGTTCACTTACGAAGTGTTTCACGATGAGAATAAGCTTGTACAGAAGAATGCATCTGTTGTGGTTCGGCGTGTTCCTGGATTGAAACCTGGTGGGATTTTATCGCAGCAAGATATGGCGAAGAAGAACGAACGTTATGCTGAGAAGGAGGCGGTATCGAACGGAGCGCTCCTAGGAATGACTGTTCCTTCTAACCCCATGCAAGAAGAAACCATGCAAGGTTCTAGCGAAGCGGAAAAACTTCAAGCGGTCGTCGGACAAGCCGTTGCCGCTGTTGACAGTATGCCACCCCCGCAGTGGCGTGGACGTGGAGGAAGGATGCCGATGCGAGGGGGTGGAGGTGGTTCAGGTGGAGCTATGAATAATCGAAACAACAAGTATGCGCGTCCGCCACCCGCGGATTACGTCTGTTATCGATGCAATAAGCCCGGTCATTGGATTGTGGCCTGTCCTACGAATGGAGACCCTTCATACGATCGAATCAAGGTGCGACCACCTACCGGAATTCCACGAAGCATGCTGAGGCAGGTGGAGAAGCCTGAAAAGGGCACTGGGTTGCAAGATAGTACTGGCCAATATGTCACACTGCGTCCTAATGAAGAGGAGTTTGCTAGACAAACTGTGGGACTTCGGATGTCTCATGCTGCCGCGCAGCAGCGCGCTCAAGCCAACTCGGGAACTGCCCCTCAACCCACAAACATCCCCCCTGATGGTGCACTACCCGCTGCAGCTGAGGCAGCATCGGGAAACACTCAGACTACTGTACCTGGGACTGCGCAATTAGCGCCTATCACTTCTGCTAACACGGCTCAAGCACAATCTCAGCCGCTTGGTACCCAAGTGCCACCTAAGGACGTTCCTAAAGCAGAACCGATCGTTGGTGGAGGAGCGAATCCGCAAGGCGATCCAAGTACCAAGCTACAACAGAGTATGGATTCTCATAGAGGTGGTCGTGGCGGTGCTCGCCCTTTTCGAAATGTCACTAATGGTCGTCACAATGCTAACGTAAACGGCAATCGTTCTAACACGCGTAACCATCAAACGCCTCCAAACGCGCCGCCTCCCGGTTTTGGAATGCCGCCCGCTGGTTTACCGCCGGGAATGCCTTTTCCACCGCCTCACGTGCTTGCCCAACTCGTGCAAGCAGGTCTCCTTCCCCCACCACATCTTTTCTCGAATGGTGGGAACCCCGTTCCGCCTGGAGTGGTGCATCCAGGCGAAGGCGCGCAATTACCTCCTGCGCCGTCGCAAAACACTGGCGACAAGCCCATGGAGAACAAAGAGGAGGTAGGTGCTCGCAATCGCGAGAATAGCCGCTCCCCTCCGAGATCTCGTTCGCCGCGTGGTGGCCCACATATTCGGGATAGGCCGCGAAGTCCCCCTCGCTCGCCGCGGTTCGGTATGCGTCGAAGGTCGCGCAGCCCGCCCCGCTCTCCGCGTAGTGGGGCATTCAGACGTGGAAGATCACCTCCCCGTGGGCGTTCACCGTTTAGGAGGCACTCGCCTCCGAGAGAAAGGTCGCCACTTCGTGGTCGCTCACCGCCACGCGGAAGATCGCCGTTAAGGGGCCGTTCACCACCTCGAGGTAGGTCTCCGTTTCGGGGAAGGTCACCGCCTCGCCCCAGGTCCCCGTATCGAGGTAGGTCCCCGCCAAGAGGAAGAACTCCGCCGCGAGGAAGATCACCTCCGCGTGGAAGATCCCCACTTCGACGTGGACGCTCGCCACCACGAGGTAGGACTCCACCGCGTGGAAGAACGCCGCCTCGAGGACGTACACCACCTCGAGGAAGATCGCCCATGCGTCGTCGCAGTCCACCTCGCTCTATGCATGGACCGTCGATGATGAGGCAACGCACGCCACCTCGGTCACCGCAAGGATTTTCGATGAGAAGAGGTCGAAGCCCGCCTCGTTCTCAAATTGGCCCGGGGTCGAGAAGAATGCGTAGTCCACCACGTTGGAGATCCCGCAGCCCTGGTCGCATGGCTCGTGGGATGGGACGTAGGCGATCTCGAAGCCCGCCTCGTTCTCCACGCAGCGGTTTTAGGCGTCGCTCGCGCAGCCCACCCCGCTCGCCACGACGTGGGTCTCCTAGACGACATCGCAGTCCGATGCGAGGAACAGGTGGAAAGAGAGGAAACACGCCGCCCCGGGGAACAGGGCCAAAAAGGGAGAACTCACTGCCTCGTGGAACGGAAGTGAAGAAGGGAAGCCCGACCAGTGGAACAGAAACGAGGAAAGGAACTAACTCGCCGAAGTTGCAAGAAGGAAAAACTAGTGAAAAAGGAGATGGTGGCCCAGCACAGGCAGAGGGTGCGAGTGTTGCTGCGACTAGAGTCGAAAAGGAAGACACTGCAATGAAACCCGACGTGAGCTCGAAGGACAACGCAGCACCAGCTGGAACGGGCGCTGCTCCAGGAAAATCGGTGGATGCAGGACTGAAAGGACGAACTGAGGAGCGTGAAGATGCGATGCTTGGCAAACGTTCGCGTTCACGAAGTCGAAGTCGATCGCCCCCTCGGCGTCGGTCACGACGTTACTCCCCTTCGCGCCGTCGTCGAAGTCGTTCCCCGCCGAGACGCAGGTCACGCTCGCCGCGCAGACGCAGCCGCTCGCGCAGCCCACGTAGTCGTCGTCGTTCGCGCTCACCACGAACACGCTCGCGTCGTTATTCGCCTGGGAGATATTCTCGACGACGCAGTCCGCCTCGAGGAGAAGGCGGAAATCGAGCTTCTCGCACCGCATTAGGTCGTCGCACGTCGCCACCAATTGATCCGTCGGCTGGTAATGGTGGAGGCGGTGGTGCTGCCGGAGGAGAAAAGGGGAGCGGTAATATGGATAAAGGAAACGGTGCATCCGTACGACAACGGACCGCTAGTCCGGCATTAAAACGGGGTCGAAGCAAATCACCGGTTCGAGGTGGCGCACAAGGAAATGGTACACGCAAGCCATCGTCGCGCAGCCCCAGACGCAATCGCTCCCCTGCGCGTGGTCCGAAATCAGGATCGGTGCTTGAACGAATTGGATATCGGGCGGACCGCAGCCCCCCGCCACGTGACGGAGCGATTTCGAAGCGACGCTCCCGTCGTCGTCGCTAAGTCTAAGAGAAACGTTGCTGCTTGGCTTGGCTTGGCTGGGCTTCTGCTATTATCACTAGAAATGTAATCTGTCAACGAAGACCTTTCGGGCTCATTCTAATCGCTTAAGATGACAATACAACGTAAGGAACAAACAAAATATTAAATATAATGACCTAAAGAAATCATTTACGCTGCGAACTTGTTTTGTATGATAGACTAGTGCACTGTAAGCCGATGATCTGATGACACTCGATGATCTCGCGCAGAGGCCGTGTCAAGCACTCTGGTCCTATCCAATTCGCCCAAGGTGGAAATTGAAGGGGAACACCGAGCTGTAGCGATGGTGTGGAGTTGCGCATCACTCACCCAGAAGCATGTGAGTTGTGCATGGTGTGTCGGCACGTTTCCGGGTGTGAAGGTCTGTGGTGCGGGTGGTCGTGCGGGCGCTACGAATCAATTGGTGCGACGGCGAATGTTCCGCACGGCTGCGCCGCAGTACCCGCGTTCGGCGCGCTTGCGAATAATTTGTTCGACGGCAACTCCTGAGGGCAATGCGGCGGACGACGAAGCGTCGGATGACGAGAAAAAGGAGAAGGATGAATCTGCGGCGAACAGTAGGGAAGGGGAGGGCGCCACCAACCCACCGCCGTTCATCGATATGGATCTGTTGCGACGACGAATTAAGGAAGTGGAAGTGGAGGAGACGAAGGCTGACGACGAAACGGTGGAGGTCGAGATAGAAGTAGGACGGGGACAGGCTTCGGCGGAGGATGCGCTGCGGATGCTGGGCGCGTTCGCGAAAATCCGCGAGCTGTACGTGATCGTGTTTACGTCGCGCGATCGCGGCGGCGAGGGCGTGTACAGCCTGGACGTGAACGGCGAGAGCATCGTGCTCGCGTTCCAGGAGCGCTCCGAGGCGCAGCGCTACGCGACGCTGCTCGAAATGCAGCAGTTCCCCTCGGCCAAGGTAGCCAGGCTGAAGGCGGAGGAGCTGCGTGCGTTCTGCACGCGCGAGGGATATCGGTTGGGCTTTGTCCCCGCGGGCTCGGTCACACTGCGACCGCCCACGGAGTCGGCGATTGAAGACAACGAGCGTTGGCGCATTGGCGAGGGCCAGCCCCAAAACGGCGATAACGATGGATCCTCCGGTCTGTCGAAAGATGAACTCGACTTAATGAAGCGCCAGTTGGAGAATCTGTTCGGGAAGTGAACAAGTAAACTGTCTCTTTTTGTCGTTTCGTAGGATATCGCAACTGTTTGGACTACCGCTTCTTGGATTCAATTCATTGAGTTAAATAGCAGCCGAAGTAGATTAATAGTCTTCTAATTGCTGTGCGTTAAAAATTGGTGCATTATAACACGTTTGTTTTGTTTTTACCTAATAGGTCACAATTTTTAACAATGGCAGGCTTCAGCATTCTCACCGATCACTTCCAGCTCGTGAGTGAATGAAAAAATTTTTTCAAGTCCTTGAAGCCCATTTTCTTGAGCGCTTCATCAGGGCAATTCTACTGAAAACCCTAAATATTCATTAATTTACGAACAGTTCTGTAAGTACAAATTGTACCCTAGCAAAAAGTTGACATAATTATGTCCCTCTACCTGTACACTAGCGAGGCGTTAACACTTGCGGCGCTGTAATGTGATCAACATGGTCATTTATAGTACGCTAGGCGAAACGGATTCACATCCGCTTTGTGTTTTCGCGTTCGATGTTCGAATCTAAGGTCATCGCATTTGTAATCAGTAGTACAGTGTCTGGAATTGGAGTTACAGAAAATAACGCGCACCTTCTCAGTTTTGTCGCACTTATGCTGGAGCGCATGTTCGTAAAACATGTGAAACTACCTTCATAGCGTGTAAAGTATTTTGAGGATGGTCAGCGAAACAGAAAAGAAATAAGTGACGATGACACTTGTCGCACACTTAACTCGCAGTTCTGTGACGTACTCGCAGGCGACCTAACTTCACTCTCACTTGTGGCATAAGGCTACTACAACAAAAATAACAATATTACACACAGTGGTTACTCGTTTGACGGCGTCGGAAAAGACTTCAATATCCACTATCCTTCGAAAGATTCGCGACAGCCATTACAAGTCCGCCTTCTTGGTGGAGAAGCCGGGACACAGTTGTACGAGTTATACAGAGCAGACAAGGGCAGAATAGGCATAGTAAGCGGGGTGTCGGTGCAAATTGTTGCTCGGTGTGGGTCATGCAATTTTTTGTCGAGCCGAGACCAATTTATACAGAGCGCGAGCAATTTGCGACCGCTTTGCGCCCATAGTGATTGTACAGAGGGTCTAAAAGCTACCCAGCAACAATCTCGTTTTTTGAATTACTATCCGTTTTCATTACGTTCACAGAAATAAAGTTTGTAGTTTTCTCTTGATTCGTCCATCTTTTCGGAAGTCTTACATGTTTTTTTCGGCAGATTTCAGGGCATTTCAGATAAATTTTTTTCCTTCGTCAGAATCAAGAATTAAAAATTCGTCTTTTTTATCTTTCCTGCGCTTCTAGAAAAGTTGTTACAGCTGAATAAGGTAGTAGACTTAATAAATGCTTCTATTGATTCAATCGTATGTAAGTTGGAGCAATCAGGTGGTGTCAAGAGAACTTTCTGTCCTCAATTTTTTGTATATTGGATAATTTATCGTACTAAATCGATTTTAATCCATTGTTTCGGAGTCTTCCATTTCTGATGCATTCTTTTCTTAATTAATTCATTCGTCATCCGTCATTGTCAGGACTTCTTTTTTTACATTAATAATCTAAGATAAGCCGCGTTATCTATTTGATCAATGATGGTTGAAAAAAAGGGTTTAAATCGGCTTTAAACGAATTTGAAAAATTCATAGCATTAAGCGCTTAATAACAATCTACCATTTGGTTTCGTTCAGGCGAAGGAAAATGATACAATTAGTTAGTAATTAAGCAAGAATAGAAATTACACTGTTAGTATCTGATAGCAGCTAAAAAGTAAATTCAACGTCCAGTGAATCGTTCGGATCCAAAGTTGAAGCTTCATGGCGAACAGAGTGAAAGAGCATATATGGTTCATCTAGATAAATCTCTTGTTGTTTTGATTCATCATTCTGAATTCTGTATTTGAGAATCCAAAAGAAATATTTCTTTCGTCATGCAATGACATGAGGTTTAAAACCGACTTAGCCAGATTTCGCATCTCTGTTAACTTTATGCTTTACTAGTCAAAGATGGTTAGTTCCGATAATTTTTTTGATTCAAATTCGATTAAGTTGCAGAATCAGAATTCGAAATTTGAAAAAAAAATTGATTCAAGAAATGAAATACATCAGCCGCTGTTACACCCTGAAACCGAGAACATTTCAATCACACATGATTTCAGACTGCAATGCATTCAAATTGCCCACTAAAGATATCTGATAAATAAGTGTTTGTATTTTCTGCCCTTGTTGTCGAACTGACCAAAATTTTTAATTCTGACACATTTGTATTTCCATCACAATTATTTCTTTCTATTCCTCGATTATGCTGTTTACAGTTACTTTTTCTACGTCCGAGGAGTGAGGATGTACGTGTAACTGCTATGATCGGAGTGATCTCATTTGCATTATTCAAAGCATCGCGGTGAATTGAGAAATAGACAAAAAGACATCTAATTTCCCTTTTTCGATCTATTTTGTTTCTAACGTACGTTTCGTAGCAACTGTAACTATGCTTCTGCAGTTTCCAGGTCCAACGAAAGTTTCGGTTTTTTCGACCAGCTCGCGCCACCACTCATTGTGCTGCAGGATGAACGGTTCCGAGCCTTCTTTAAATTTACCGGTTAGATTCACGACTTGTTATTCATGCATCACCTCCGTACGCTATCGTTAATTACAATTGTTTTTAATGAAATGGATTCGATTAAGTTTAATAGAATAAAAAATGTTGCATTGTGACGAGAATACCGAACTCTGTTAAATAGAGCAACTTCAAATACCCGAATTTGTAAATTTTTAAGAGAACAAATTATCGTTCGGAGAGTAATCAAAATTTTTAAAAAAATCACGTAAATCTGTATTTAACCGAAGGCATTGTTGGTCCTGTTTGTAGCTGTGAATATGCCTAATAGGGGTTCATCGCTGATTAAAGAGCGATTGATTTCGTTCAATAGAGAAATTTTTAATGCCCGAGTGATTATTCTACTATCGGACAGCACTTAAATTTCTTATATGAATAATTAGAGTAATGATGTAGTCGTATGCTTTTTCTACATGGCTGTATTGCTGAGTGTACTGCTAGAGACGCTAATCAACATCGCTTCTATTTACGATAGATTACGCAAAACATCAATCTAGACCTGATCCTGAACCCGGTAATTATTGGAAAGTGTACATTAATCTGAAACTCGTCAGAACGATCATTCCCGAATCTGAAATGTAGGTGCCACTTCCCGATGACAAATATGACAATACTACACGAAAAATATTCGGTGTTATTTGCTGAACGGAAAGAAACTGTACCCTCAGCGCTAATATTTCCCCATTTACTCGCGTTAATACCGGTTACAATTACACCACTCCAACTACTATTGTGTCTGGCGTTCGTTAAGTGTATTCCAATTCATTTACGATTTTTTCAAGCGTTAGACGTGTCAAAAGTACTGCCACAACTTTTTTGAAGCTGTAGAGTAGCTGAATCACTCCACTGGCCATTGTATCATGCATGGATCCTGTTTTACCGAGTGTTGGTCAGCTAAACGCACTTTTGTCGGAGTATAGTATCAATTTCGCCAAGAATATCCCTGTACTTCGTTTATTGTATCGGATTCTAATTAAGGCTCGACGCAGCATCATCTATTTTATCGAAACTTGTCCATGTTATTGCAACACGATTTTTTCTTGTAATGATTGGTTTTCAAGCAAATTCTGCGTCTGCATTATCATTTATTGTTCCAAGCGTTGTCGGTGTTGATATATTATGACTATTGGAGACTCGAGCGTTAGCCAATTCCAGAACAATCCATTCTATATAGGATGACAAATCAGTAAATTTGTTTTAGAACCAGCATCCAAAGTCGTTGGCACCACATGTTTGAGATGCCTTTTGGTGCTGGATTTAGTCTACCCTCAACTGAGGCAGAGAATTTGATTTTATAGGATTCTGGATGACTCACGGCCTACTTAAAGCTACCTATATTACTTAAATAGTCCAGGTTATTCTTGGACAGACATTTTACTCGTGACATATTGTGACCAGTTGAGTCGAGGGTACACGCGTTACGAGGACAAAAAATGCACTATTGAGATTAGGGTCTGTAATCGAGCACTTCAAAAGTGCATTTGTTCAGTAAGGTTAAATTTATCGTTCAAATTAGCTGTATCATACTAGAACGAAGAAATGTTGACTTTGGATGATTCAGTTTTGAGGGCGCATTCTGTATAAGTTTTCTTTAAGTATAGGATTGGGAAAAAAGGTAGAAGCTAAATTCGTAAATGTAGCCACTGTTAATTGAATAACTAAAGCAACTTAATAATGAAGATATGCGTTAGACTGAAACTGAGGGGCAGCTATTATTGGTTCCTTAACCATGTTTTAGAGGTTGTGGATACTATGCTTGTGACCTAGACAGAAACAGCAGAATGGTTGTGGAACTTATTTAGAAATTCAAATGGCAGAGGTTTAGTGATACACCAATAGTTGCATAGAGTGAAATCATCGCATCCGAACAAGTATATTTGGTGGTAAGATTCATACCAGGAAGATAGAATTCATGGTGTGGAACTGAACTTGACTCGCACGGATAGATGCCAAGAAGATCGGCAAGGCTCATTGATCGTGTCATTGCAGTTCCATCAGCTGGTACTGATTCGCTCCAACTGCCTTTTTTACTTAATTGCAGGAGCATTGCACTAGATGCAGTAAAGAATC
>JAAUYH010082177.1_pt1 | contig 24501 bp, 13 predicted proteins | sample 7278061 | NCBI WGS metagenome assembly JAAUYH01 (sample SAMN14350203, study PRJNA611818) | marine sediment metagenome | isolation source: surface marine sediment (0.6m) | place: French Polynesia: Moorea | collected 2018-08 | reverse complement strand
TAACCTTTTAAAATATAATTGCTTCAAGAAGTTGTGGAGTCATTGGTTGAAGATGGTCTGGTATCACGTACTTAGCAGCACTGAAAATGCGTTCAATATCCGCAACCGTCCCACCAATACAATCCAAATTACTGTATTTGTTAGATTCACCAACTGACCTTTTCCGTTTTGATAACCGTTCAATCATGAACGTCCTGGAATTATTATCTTGATCTCTCGAAGCGGATGCTACCTTTAGGTGATCAACTGCTCTCTTTTCTTGGCGACTCAATTTTTCGGCTTCTCCATTTGTATTTGTATAACTACCGACTCAAAGGTATTGTACATCCCAACATGATGAGGCTTGAATGAATATTTGTACGATGTAGCATATGGATCCGTCTTGTCACTGTCGATCGCTTCTAATAGCACATCAATATCTGTAAAAGAATCAGATAGAGTTCTGACTCTCGTCTGAAGTGACTTAGTTACAGTGTTCATCTCACTAAACATCTTGCTGTACTTTTCTACTTGACGTAGAAAGGAAATTGTTCGGTCAATATTAATAGTGCAGTCTACATCGTAGCTGGCCTCTATTATTTGATCTCGTATTCGTATAAATCTAAGTAGCATCTCGTGCTTGCCAGACCATCTTGTTTTGTTACACAACACTAGACCTAAATCTGTAATATTTCTCATAATAGCCGAGTCTTAGCATGAACGAGAATCAACCATTGTTTTTTCGATTTTCCTATCGCATATGATAATTTCAAATCATCAGATATCATTGTTTCGATGTCAAGATTTAGACTATGGGTAATACAGCCAACAATAGGTTTTTGAGCGAGTCGTGCTACTTTCAAAATGACTGAAGCATTATCTGCAATCTAGCATTGACACTACTCATCGAAATCAATCAAGTGCAGTTGAAATATACAGCGTATAAATTGCAAATGGTTATCTGGATTGAAATCTGTTGCTTCATCTGAGCCACTATCAATGGAATCAGATTTTGCAATTGGTAATAGAGCTATCAGTGTGTGTTCTACTTTGTCTCTGTAAACAAGTATTGAGTTCTCACAAACACACTGTTGCTTCAAGTATGATACAATCATTCCAATGTAGTAAGTTCTGTTCACAGACCATCGATCAAATATCACAAATCCTTTAGATTTAGCTATTTCTGATCTAATCCGACACTCAACTTTCTTAACCATACTGTAAATGGATGCCACAGCAGTTTTTGGCTAATGTTCACTTCAAATTTAAACCACCTTTTAGCTTCATTGTTTTCTACAGTAGCAATCGGAATTTTATTGAACACAATTAGCCGAATCCAACCGTATATTGCTTTTTCATAGGCAGTCAAGGAGCTTATTGCGAAGTATGACCTGATTGTACTCCCTTTCTGTCTCATTTTCTCTCGCGCTGCTTCGTACAGTTCAACAAGGTGACGTTCTTGTTCTGTACTAGCTATTTTATTTGCCAAAACATAAACATGACTTGAAATGACTAAAAGGATTTTGAAATCCAGAATTTTGGAGGAATGAAATAGTTTTAGTCCTACAACTTGGTCGAGAACATCGATACAACAAGTAGGTCTACATTTCTAGGTCTTCTGCTGGACCAGACTTTGACAGTCTATTCTCAGTAGCAACATAACTCATGAGTGCTTGCACTACTTCTTTTTTGGATGGAACACTCTGTTTCCGGGTTGCTATCGTAAAATCTCAAAGCTTGCAATCTCTTACATACCCTGATATTCTTGCTTTTATACATCTATAGTTGTGTAGAAGTCACATGGCACAAGCTGACAAATTACGGGTTGCAATATTTATTGAAATATTGATCTCAATTGCAATTCAATATTTTTATTTTTAATTGCAATTTATTGCGGTACAAATTTATTGCGTCCGACCCAATCCGCTCTCGATTAGAAATTCTTCTTATTTCCTTACCAGCTGTAGGATACGAAACTGCGAGGCTGTCGAATTCGAACGAATATACGTCGACGGCAGACGTATCGCTCACTCGATAACTGGTTTCGCGATTTCCATATGCAGCACTCATCTCTCCGCATAGCTCAAGTTGTTCAAAATGTTCATCCCGTTGAATGCTAAAGAACTCATGCCCACGGTTCTCCAAGTTCATGACCCATTCCACCCTTTGAAGAATACCACGCGCGTCTTTCATCACCCTCGAAAAGAATGCCTCCAGTATTTCACCGTATTCTTCATCAGAACGGCGATCACCATGGCTATCGGCACTATACACGCTCCAAAGCTCACCCATTCCACACAAATATGCGCCACTCCATCGTACAGTGCTCAAAATCACTCGGTCAGTCTGCAGCCACCTACTAGGCGCAATTCTCCTGTTCTTAATCCCCTCCATATTTTCTCCCACGACGGTGACACCGTTACCTCTCTCCCACCGAGCTCGTTGTCGACCACCATTTTGTTCACCATAACAGCATCCTCGATGTCATTCCCATCCACTTCTCTACGACCCGCACGCCTCGACGGGCGCTTGCACCACGATACACACTTCTTCAACCATTGCTGTAATATTTTCATCCTGCTCGTCTCACCTGTGTCACATTCCTCCGTCTTCTCTGACCCTAAATAATCAGTGCCTTGCAACGGTCGAATGCACTCTACTGCATCCTTGCACCAGGCTACGAACTCGTTCAGTTGTACCCAACCCAACTGGAAAATGTTAAACATCAGCGCTTCTAGCGCTGCTGCAAATTCCTTGTTATCGTCAGCCCGACGTTGCGCCTCCGCGTATACCGCGACGTATATAATCGGAAGTGTTGACAACGTGAAGTGGATGTGTGCGAGTTGACGCGTACGCCGACACGTTCGCCACTTCTCTGAAACAAAATCCAGGTTGCGCATGATCATCCAAGCGAACAAAACGCAACAATACGCGCCGAGGATGAACCAAATATTGTTCGCATTTTCTTTGAGATAATCAGTTTGTACAGCAGTTTCCATGGTGACCATAACAGAGAAGGTGAATCCCGGAGGCTGATTCGAACGAGTCTAGTTTTAGTGGTGGTAATGGCGGCGGTATTTGTGTTGTTGGTTGTAGTCGTGATCGTGGTACGGCGATGATTGCTGAGCGGGAGGTAGCAAGGAGAGCAGGTTGTGGATCTGGATGAAGGAAGACGGTAAGAAGAAAAACAAGATACGTGGAAACACGATTGAGATTTGAATAAAAGGTGCCACCGCAATGCACCACGATCCTGTACTGTACAAACTTTCATTTTTACTGTCCCTTACAATGTTGAGTTATACGGTAGAGGAGATTGCTGGCACCCTTCGACAGCACATTGTCCAACCATAAATTATTCGCTTCCATTGTTTGTTGTTGTCAGCTCTTATTCTGTAAAACGACAGCTAGATGTGCTCAACCGAAATTTCAAAATACAGTAACAGTTCTGTAAAACACTCAACTGTGTACTTATTATCATCCATACAAGTCAGAGTGACAATGAAGGGTTTTATGAGTTAATTTGCAACTGGAGCTCAATATTTATACACATCAAAAACTCGACGAAACGATAAATTGACATTCTGTGTGCGGCAACAATGCATTGCACCACTTCATGACAGGTGAGAGTGGCAGGTGTATACCAAGTTTTGATCATTTCAGTGCTCGCACACCATTAGCGGCCGCCAATAAGGTTGCACAAAAATATCTTGCATTGAGTGGAATATGCAAGAACAACAACAGGCGCGGTCCATCTCTACGACCTGTTTTCCTAGCCAGCTCTGCAATGCTTAACTCCCAGACAATGCGTTCGACGGGAATAGGCATAAGAGAAATAAATTTTGGAAAGTGGAATAGGACTCGGTTTGGAATTGGCAGTGCTCTAATACTGCAAAACCGTGCCCAAACTCATTAGAGAAGGATGTCCAGTACCATTTCTTCGTCCCGTGTTCATATAATTGCTTCTATTACTTCTTCAACACTTCTAGTTACACCACCTGCCCCATCGAGTGCAGGCTATCCCGTCAACTTCGAGGGTTGCTTACCCTGTCTTCTGTTCCTACTAATCAACAGTATTCTAGTCCATCCTTGTTTTTAGTAGTGAGCCCACTTCCACTATCGATTTCCGCAAGTCCGCCCTCACTTTTTTCCATCCGTATCCTAACTAACCATTGTCACCTTTCCTCAATTCTTGCGTATAGCCCATTGCTGCGTCCACTGAGTACTGGCATTTGAACTTTGTACGATTACAATCGTTTTGCAATCGAAAAGACATTATAGCGTTGTCTGAGTCACACCCTATTATCAATGAACTGTCTTACACAGCTCAAAAGGTATCCGCTCGCCAAAGAGAACTCAACAGAACGAAGCGATGTTTTTTGAAAGCGACGACACCCTCCAGAATGTGTAGAAAGCTCATAATTCTTTCCGATCTGCTTGAGATGAGCTGAAAACAGTTAACACTGTCTCTTGTAAAACTTCGTATCGTAGTATCTCTGAAAAGTGAGTCGCTCGATTGCATCCCTTTTTGGAATTTCGTAGAAACTTGATATGCTGTACAGTTACTTAAGTGACACCACAAATTTTGATGGTATTCTTATGGCCGGAACTAGAACAAATTTAGTTCCCTTCTATACATGAAACCGTTTTCGGAAAGGGGAAAAATCGAAAAATGTGTAATCATATTCACAGTGTAGTTATTCATTTTTCACGTAATTGCGACTTGCTTTTCTCATGAACCTCGAATAAATGTAAAAAACAGTAATGATTGCAATAATAATATTACAATCAGTCAAATGGGATCTTGAAAACAATTACAGTGCTTGCCTTAAATTTAATGGAATGGAAATTAGAAACTTCTCGGAAATGAGAATAGATGGAACAGCAAATCTTGGGAGTCTTTTCTTGTTTTAATCTAAATTTATAAATTCTTACCGAAAAATTGGTATCATTCTACTATACATAGGAGTTACTACATTCCTGAAATCAAGAATCACTTGAACTCAGTAATAATAACATGGACTACTACAGTAAAAAATTAAGATCTTTTCCAAATCAAAAAAATGTGAGAACATGACGTTTTATAGAAATAGAAGGCGAACAAATAATTATGACTTATTACTTGAGTTTTTGCACGGAAAACAAGAGATAATGTTAGTGACAAAATCTTCAAAGCCATATCCCTAGCAAAGAAGTAAGGTTTTAAATGGCGAGCAGATCTTCGAAAGATTCCAGTCAGTGAAAAAGTATTTGATTTTACAGCTGTACCACTCTGAACTACAATATGAATGCCGCTTCGTAGACTTTTCGACGAAGAATTTCTATTTCTATAGTGCTTTGTTAATGCTTTGCGGAGAGTTGCTCTCTCGTGTAATTCAAAGGCCATCAGCCCTTCTATGGTTTTATAACAAGAATGAAACATTGAAGGGTGGATAAATCGCTTATGTTGCAGTACACCATAGTGATTATTGTATGTACTTTGATGAGACAGATTTAGTCAATTGTTGGATACACTCCATCCATTCTTGAATGTGTGTTTTAAGTTGAAGTAAAAATTGCGAGTACTTGCAGACCCAGAGTGAAGTTCTGTTCATGCATGACCAAATCGGTGCTTTCAACCAAATTTCTATGTGGAACATGATAGCTGTTATAATTTTTGGAATTGTCAGTAGTTATTTGAGTTAATCTTCATATGTGAGGAGTTTCAACTGAGTGAACAACAGAGTACCAACAAGAACGACGGATACTGCTAAGAAAACTTATAGGCTTCCATCCTCGACCCTAACATTTTGAGATTATTCGTCAGCGTGTATTCACAAGTACGACGGGTACATGCACTAGGTGTAAGCCTACGGTACCTTCCTTGTAGTATTTCTCTCCTTTGTTGCTTGTTGGCCTTCTACTGACATACTTTTTTGAATCGCTATTTGATTGCAGATATTCCAAATTTATCTCCCAACAGATATAATCATTTAATTGAAGTAGTAATGTTGATGGCTTCTAACTCATATATTTCGAAATTTCTCAAGGACTAAGAATTGAATGGACCCAGTATCTTAGTTTAAATATGTAGAATTCTAGTCCTGGATAAAATATTCCTTTCATTCTTCTACTGAGAAAATTTCGTTTAGAAAACATTGGCAGTTACTTAGATATAGATGCTTCCTATCAAATTTAACATCATCAGCATACATATCCATTAGCACTATTTTTATATTTTATACAACTTTTAGACTCAGTACTGCTTTTTATGTCCTGTGCTTGTAATATGCATTCGTTGATAGGCAGAGGTTGTTAAATATAGGAAAATTTAAAGCTACACTGATACTCAGATTAGTTACGTGATGTTACTATTTTCCCCTTTTAATTCATTACTGAGTACAAAGAAACCATCCAGCGCTTTAATAGAATCATGATTTTTTTACCAGGAAAGGTCGAGCATAAGACCGGGCCGCCTCGCAAAACGCAATCATATGTAGTACTCTAAACGACTACCACTTACTGATAATGTAGTCTTCAATGAACTTAATAAATGAATAGAATTTATTACAAACTCCGTCGAATGAACTGGTTTCGTCTAGTGAAAAATAATTTCTGCTACAATGAAAGTGGGTTTCTCGTCTTGGTGGAGGAAGGCAGCCAGTTTTCTCAGAAGTTCATTTTCTCTGTTACAACTCACTTAAGCTAGCGCCTAGGAAAAGAAATTTGTATCTACCTTCATTAGGCATCCTTCAATATATACGCATCTATGACGCATCCGGTACATTCACAAAAGATAATTAGCTTTGAGGTTTCGGGCGAGGTACTTTATAGGCACATGAAAATCAAGACTCGTAGACGCACATTACGAGTTTACAGTAGAAACTACAACAATCCATTGTACTAAAATATTAAAGCTAACGTGGACAACTGTACGCAAGCTTTGTTCATTTTCGGACTTCCACAAGACCACCAGCATTCAAAAAGGTTCCTCGAAAATCTTGCAGAGTGTAAGATTCAGTATGGACATCGGCAAGCGTAGAGTCGAATACATCGTATTTGTATTTCTTTCTATCGCTTTCCTGGCACAGGAACAATATTTACTCGACATCGACTCGTAAATTGAGTATATTTATTTTTACACATTCGTATACAGAAATCGTAGCACGAAAATCTGTTTATAGATATGCTGTGTGAATATTTCAACTCCAGCTACCGCGTTCAGGACTACGCGTCCGGCTGGTATGGCTCCTGAGTTTTTCAAAATATTCGTCTTTTTCTTATTCCAGCATCGACGTCGGTTAAATTCGTGCAAAATAGACAACGTTGCACACTAACCTAATCTATTCTAATTAATCACTAGTAATTAATTTCAACCTAATTAATTAGAAATTGATAATTTTGACAAGTTCTAGTTGAAATTCCAATTGCCATTTCTGATAGTAGAAAGAGGGCAATAACTATAGCAATTTGGCTGATTACTGCAATATTGTTCCAATCCTGAACTGGATAAATGTAACGTCGCCGGAACTGATAAATACACAAAGCATACCTTTACTAGCTGGCTTCTCTTGAATTTTTGCAAAAGAAATTGAGGTGCTTGGGTCACTTATCCGCCGACTACTTCCATAATGAATCGTCGAGCTGTATTGGATAACCTATCTAAAAGTAGCTCAACTCATCAAGAAGCAATATTGCATCACAACAAGCTTTCATTTGCAATATGTAGTGCAATTATCTCATGCTCTACAAGAGAATTGCGATTTATTATCAAAATTTATTGATGCTTCAATTTATTGGAAAGGAGGTCTGCCTGCATTGCTAACAATCTCTGTGGTGTGGAAGGTCCAGGCAGTGCGATCGACAGGAATAGGCATAGCAGATATTCTGAGCAGAATATGGAATGTGGAATAGGATTGATAGTGAGTTTGGGAGTGTTCTGAAGAAACTATGTACTATTTTATTACATCAGATTTATTTCTTTGTTCTCTGTCGGTATCACTGCTTCTATTACTCCTTCAGCATTTTCTTTTACACATTCTGCCACACAGCTTCCAAATTCGGAATTTCAAGCGTCTAAACACTGTTCCACTTCAAATTTGGATATTCGCACATCGAACGCAGGCCGTCCCGTCCACACGCGAGCTATACTCCTCCTTTCCAATACTGCTCCTATTCGATGGTTGGTCACACGCAGTAGGCACAATTCTACCATCGACTTCTGCAATTCCACTCTCACTATTTTCTGACAATATCCCAGTTCACGATTCTTACTTTCCTCGAATCCTTTCATGCATCCCATTGCTGCGTCTACTCAGTCCTGCCATATGAATCGTGAATCAGAGCTATCATTCTGCAATCTCAATGATACAGTACCTCTGCCTGAATCAATTCGAATTTTCAGTGATATGTCTTGAGGAGCTATAGGAGTCCACGCACGCCAAACCGTAATTAAATTAATGACCCGATGTCGGCTGAAAGGGACTGGCGCGCGCGCTTCTCGTCCTTTATCTTGCTTGTCTTGTTCAATAACCTCTTCGAATCCTATCGAGTCCATGTTCAGAAGAGGAAACCCCAGGATGAACAGAATTACTAGAGCTGCACTTTCTTGAATATTCTTTTGTTCACACAACATTTTAGCAACCTTTCTCTGTAGTTCGCGCTGACATATACAAGTAAAGTAGAGATGTTGGCTGTATTTCGGTGTCTCCTCTATATTGAACTCGACACATTCCGTTGGTATCTTCGGTTCCCAGTTCGGCTCCGGTGCACTAGAACAAATCCATTCGGCGAGGAACGTGCGCACTGTTTCCATTACTACCCCTAGTGAACATTTCCGCAGAGTAGATCCTGCGTCAATTTGATCAAAAGTCCATTTGATGGACTGCTCGAAAATATCGATACGATACGAAGCGTCATGTAGAACTCGTTGTTTCTTCACGAATTCAAGAAAGGGTCGATGTAATTTCAAAGCAGCCGCACTGGCACATGAATTCTCAATATCGCGATGGGCGGACGCTTGCAACACTGGCCAATTCATCGCTTCGTCCCACAACGCTACCATCTGCATCCGGTAAAAAAACATTGGAAAATGATAGTCAAAGCCTTCAATCATTTCCCACAACTTTGAATCTTCTAGAATGCGACTACTCGTCTGCTGTATCAAAAGCTTGAAAGCATTTTGAAGAGTAGAACCTTCTATCAGACACTTCTTGTCATAGTAGTAGTGCCTTATCGCCTTCAATTTCTCAGCCCCCAAATGCTTTGCGAGCAACAATGAATGCACAAGTCCCACACCAATCCTCTCTCGATTTGAAGGTCTACTTACATTCTTATCGATTGTAGGATACGAACTTACGAGGCTGTTGAATTCGAAGGAATACTTGTCAACAATAGATATATCGCGCACGTCGTAGCTGGTCTCATGATTTCCATATGCCCTACTCATTTCTCCCGTTAGCTCGACCTTTGGGTCACGCCCAAGCCGATGAATGCTCAGGAACTCACGATCATCATTTTCTCCGTTCATGTCCCATTCTACCCTTTGAAGAGTGCCAAGTACGTCTTCCATTTCCTTCGAAAAGAACGCCGCCAGATTTCACCGTACCTCCTGTTTGAACGATCAGCATAGTTATCTATACTATGAACGTTCCAATGTTCCCCCATTCCACACAAATATGCACAGCCCCATCGTATCGTGCTCAGACTGACCCTGTCTGTTCGCAGCCATTTGCTCGGAGTAAACCGTCCTTGTTTTACCGCTCCCCATACTTTCTTCCACGATGGCAGCACTGTTACCTCTCTGCCTCCAAGTTCACTGTCGACCACTACGTTGTTCACCATAACAACGTCTTCGATGTCGTTGTCATCCACTTTTCTATGGTCCACACCCTGAGAAGCATGCGCGAACCACGGAACAAACTCCTTCATTCTCTGTCGCACTCCTTCCAAAATCGATCGGGTATCATTTCTGTCCGATCTCTTTCTTCTCCATGAACTTGGATAGTCATTCCCTTGCAATACTCGGATGCACTCCACTGCGTGCTTGCACCACGCCACGAAAGCGTTCAGCTGCACTAACCCCATTATCGTTCGCTTCAGCTGAAACACATTGAACATCAGCGCCGCTAATGCAGCTCCCAATTTCTTGTTATCTTCAGCTCGTCGCTGCGCTCCTGCGTACACAGCGACGTACATGATGGGAATTTTCGAAGAAGCGATATGTATCTGTGCGAGCTTGCGTGTGCGCCCACATGTTCGCCACTTCTCCGAAATATAATCAATGTTGTGCATAACCATCCAGGGGAAGAAGGCAAAAAAAATATGCTCCAAGAACGAACCAAATATTGTTGGCGTTATCTTTCAGATAATCGGTTTCAGTCACAGTTCCCATGGTGACTGTAATAGAAAAGATAAATGCTGAAAAGTACTGCAGGTGAATCGAGTTTCTGCGGCGGTAGCGTGAGGCGTTCGTTTAGTCGGTCCTGGTAATGGTAATGGTAGGAGTAAGGCGATGGTTGCAAGAGGAAGAAGTGAGGGTTTGAAGGTTAGATCAAAAACTGGAACCATTGTACACAGATGAGATTTTGATAATTAGGTACACAGCAATGCGTAATAATTAAATATTAAAGCCGAACAGCATTCAAAACCGTTTGAGTCTAAGCAAACAAAAAGCCCACCTAACGAGAAATTTAATGAGAGGATACAAAGATCGGAATTATACTAGTGAGCAAATCGGCGTCGAACAATAGATATTTATACAAGCTAATGTTTATTCTGACTTACAGAGAAATTCTGATCCATTTTATTTCATGAAACACAGTGATATATTACTTGCGCTTGTGTATATAGAAAAGATTGGAGTAAATGTTCTATTTCGCTGACTCGTTCATCAATTCGCAATTAAATGTTTTTGTACGCCCACGACATTATCTATTAATCTCAGACTATAAATAAATACGGAATTCTAGACCGTAAATAGAATTATTGAGGTAAAATGTATCTGAAGCACGGGCGTATGCTAATTGCATTGCTTTCTGTATCATCCAAGTGATGATAAACAACATAACTCAATTACTCTGACTACATTTCACGACCTCAATGAATGCATGACTTGATACTGTTGAAGACGATCAGCGTCTTAGAACTAAATCCTGAATGTGAGGGAACACATCTATACAGTTAAATTTAATTTATTTGTATTTAAGAGCTTTACTGTATCAGTCCTGAATGTCAAAATTGTGGCTATTTTGTGCGGTTTTGACATCTAATCCGTTCTCAGAGCGCCAGATTCTAATGATCAACTTGTTGAATGATGACAAGTCATTGGAAACCGATCAGACTTGCTGACACGTAAGAGCCACTCTCGTATATTCAGCTGACTCAAATCTGCTGTGACAACCGTTAAGTTGTATGTTGACAAATTATTTAATAGTAGGCTAGACCAGCAACTTAGAAGTAACAGAGTAATACATTCTTTGAGTAAAAGGTCTTAGCATTCTGTCTGAGTTGATTTACCAAGACTCTGTTCAGCTACAACACAACTTGTTAAAATCAGCATAAACAGTTTCGGAAGCAATTGATTGGTGAAATTCCTACAATGTGATTTGTGTTTCTCAGCTCTGAATACAAAGCTACAAATTCGAGAAAGTATTACCTTACAAATTGCAAGAAAAATTGTGGATTCAAAAATTCTGCAAAATAATCTTTTGCTTGCATCAAAATACTGCGTTTTATCCAAATCTATAACTCATGGTAAATTCATAAAAAGCGAGAAGGTAAATATGTACAGTAAAGGTACATGATGCTGCTGTGCAGTATACTTTGGAAAGTATGAACCCCGTTTTCCTAGAGCGTATCTAAGCATTAGACGTATATCTAGGAACTTCAGTAAAATCAGTAATCGAGTACAGATTTCCGACCCAGTGCCTCTTCGCGACTTCGAAATATTTTGAGCCCATCTGTTCCTTCTCTTCATACTTCTTTACTGTTGATTTTTCGGTTTGCTCATTCCTTTTTTTCTTGATTGTCTGATAAACAAAATGCAATAAGTGTTCCATTAGAGTGCTCTCTCAATTATATTTTCCAGTACGTTTCATATTCTCAATCTAGTATTTTTATAGCATGTTGCTATTTACAGTAAGTGCAATAACAATTTATTGGGCCTCAAGTCTACACCGAAGTCTATTGGGAAGTCGGCTGTTGCGTCTAACTGTTGACATTGCGTCTTTGGCTTTCCAACTGACGGTACTTCTGATTCTCGTGACAGTTTACCCCTTTCTCTTGAGTAGATGGAATAGTTCGGATCCCTGAAATCTGCGAGATCCCGTCACTTTAGATATCCTACCACCACCAGTCATTCAGTTGCGTAAAAACCTGCGCAGATACAAAAGAGCAGAACTATAAACAGTTGCAGAGTTTCAACAGAATAGCCATCTTGGAAGAACAAGTCAACATGAAACATCACTTTGTTGAGCCCGATTTTGCTGTACCATTTGCTCTAAAGTTCACGCATTCTGAATTCGAAAACCATTCATCTACTTCTGTTTGACAACCCCATGGCTTCCCTAAATCGCGTTGTCACTGACCATCTTATGCTTTATTTGGAACTTCTGGATGTTCTGCACTCAAGCATCACCAGACTGCGCCGGCGCTTCTACCTCATCGTTCTCCGCGGAAATAATTTCTCCTATTACCCTTTCGGCACATGCAATTACTTCATCTGCTTGCCAGTTTCCGTAGTCGATATTGCAAGCGCTCAACCACTGGTCCACTTCAAATTTGCATATTTTCAGATCGAACGCCGGCCATCCTGTCCAGAAGCGCACTGTGCTCGTTTTTTCCACTACTGGTTCTATTCCATCATCGTCCACATGTAGTGGGCACACCTCTACCATCGGCTTTCCTAGATTCGGCTTGACAATCCTCCGCCCATATCCCAATTCACCATTCTTCCAGTCCTCGAATCCTTTCATGAATCCCATAGCCGCCTCCACCCAATCCTGCCAAATGAACCGCTCATCACCACTATCGTTTTGCAAGTGCAAAGAAGTAGTACCCCCACCAATGTCGTGTCGAATTATCAACGAAATGTCTTGTGGAGACAGGGGAGTCCATGCGCGGTAAACAAGCCCATCTAAATTAATGGAGCAATGGGTGTTTGAGGACGATGATGCGCTCGCGTCATGTACGACTTCTCGACTGTTTTGTGAGCTAAAATCATCATCTTGTATCTGATATACATCTAGAAGAGGAAACCCCAGGATGAACAGCATTATTAGAGCTGCGCTTGCTGGCAAATTCCCTTCATCCATCGACATTTCCGCCACCTCTCTTTGTAGCTCTCGCTGGCATATCCAATTTAAGTCACTTTCGTGTGCCTGCAATCCTTTCTCTGTGTGAAATTCGATGTTTGCCGTAGCCGCGGGAACTTCAGGTTCCCAGTTGGGCTCCCACGTACTGCCACTAATCCATTCAACAAGAAACGAGCGCACTGTTTCCAATACCACTCCGAGTGTACCTTTCTCAAAAGCAGAATTAAACTCCTCCTCGAGTTGTTCAAATGTGCATTTAGCGAAGAAGTCAAAGATATCTGCGGGATGCGACACCTCAGACAAGACCCGCTGCTTGTCCTTGTTATCGAATTCGAAATCGATAATTCTGTAGCTTGAAAGCTCAATATCGCGATGTGCCGATGCTTGCAACACTCGCCAATTCGTTGCTTGGTCCCACAACGCCACCATCTGCATTCGATACGGAAATATTGGAATCTGGTATCGAAAGTTATCAAACATTTCCCAAATCCTCGAATCATCTGAAATGCGTGTCTTCGTCTGCATGAGTAATAGTTTGAAAGCAGTTCCAAGGATCCTGCCTTCTGCCAGTCGATTTCGATCGTAATAGCACCTTATTGCTTTGAGCCTCTCAACTCCTAGCCATTTTGCGAGCAACACCGAATGAACAAGTCCGACCTCAATCCTTTCGCGATTCGAGCCTTCATAAATTCTCTTATCAGCCGTAGGATACGAACTTACGAGGCTATTGAATTCGAATGAATACGCTTCGGTAGTAAACGTATTAGTCTCCCAATACTGGATTTCACCATCTCCATATGCAGTAATCGGCTCTGCGGCTAGGTCGACTCTACCAGAAGGAAGAGTAATGGCAAATGTACTAATAAACTTTGGATCATCATTTTCGACGTTCATATCCCATTCAACCGCACTAAGAGAGCCACGTAAATGGTCCATCTCCCTCGAAAAGAATAACTGCAATATTTCACCACCATCTCCCCATTTAGCATGTAATTTCCTTTTCTGGGCGCTCCAATCTTCTCCCATTCCACACAAATATGCACCGCCCCATCGTATTGTATTCAGAATTACCCGGTCTGTCCGCAGCATCTTACTTGGCGAGAAAGGGCCTTCCTTCACACCCCTCCATATTTTCTCCCACGACGGCAACACTGTTACCTCCCTGCCGCCAAGTTCGTTGTCAACCACCATGTTGTTCACCATAATAGCATCCTCTATGTTGTTCCCATCCATTTCTCTACGGCCCATATGCTCCGACAGACGTTTCCACCACGACCCAATTGCATTTTCTCGCGGTACATTCACAGGCACTATGTCTGATTGTTCTCTGCTCCGCGTATTTGATGCCTCGTCTCTATCGCTTCGTCCGGCATTGGATTCCACTACTTGTACGTTCACTTCCGCATTCACATCGGCATCGGTGTCCCAGTTTTCCTCACGTAATCCTGACGCAGCGCTCACGTTTGCCTCTGGGTCATCAACGTCATCTCTATGCCCGTTCACGGATACCTCACTGCTTCCTTCATCGTCATTTGTGGGCTGCACACCATGTCTGCACCAGGGTACAAACTTCATCGGCCAACGCCACACTCTTTCCGACATCGCTCCTTTCTCACTCGCGTGGCTTCCCTCCATATTCTCTGAAGCGCTCCATGAATCTGATTCATTTTCGGTATCCTTCAATACTTCCAGGCACTCTACAGCATGTTTGCACCACGCTACGAATGCGTTCAGTTGAACCAATCCCATTATCGACCGCATCAACTGGAACACGTTGAACATCAACGCCGCTAGTGCAGCTCCCAGCTTCTTGTTATCCTCAGCCCGTCGTTGCGCTTCTGCGTACAGCGCGACGTAGATGATTGGAATTATCGACGAGGCGATGTGTCGGCGTGCGAGTGTGCGCGTCCGGCGACACGTTCTCCACTTCTCGGAAATGAAATCAAATTCGTGCATGACCATCCACGGGAAAAACGCAAGAACATAGGCGCCGAGAACGAACCAAATATTGTCCGCATTGTCCTTCAGAAAATCAGTTTGTGGGACGGTTTCGATAGCGACCATTATGGAGAGTCTTGACGCCGTTGGTTGGTAGCAGCAGATGGAGTGATTAAAGTGAATCTAGCTTTAATTGAACCGTGTCGGTGGCGAAGTAGTAGTCAGGAGATGATACAAAAGAGTGGGACAGGGTGAGCTGTTACGGTGAGGAGATGAAGGAAAAAAAGTTAGCAGAAAAACGAACAGGGCTTGTCTATAAACCTACATTGCTCTGGCAAGGTAAAATTTATAGGACACTCACCCCCTCTAAAAATGTTGAAAAATCTCGTCCGCTGAGTGAACACCGGTGGTCAATTAGCCAATTGAAATTAAAAGAGAAATATGGAATCAGTGGAATCACACACGATCCCTGGAAGCCTGCAGTAACCGTGCATCGACCTCGAAATCGCAGTTAAGTCTCAACATCTGTTTTGGAGTCTAGCTCGGCAATGCGGAAGCGGTCGACGGGAATGGGGGGAATAGGGATTGGGAGAATATAATTCATAGGATAGGGGATAGGGATAGGGATAGTAATCTAGAGAGAAGTGAAATACCAAAATGCGGGTAAAAAGCACCATTGAGCGTTCCACCTACGATAGTATGCTAAATTGTAATCTGAGAGGGGGTGAACTTCCTATAAAAAAGTATTTGCAGATAAGATACGCATCATCTCTGCGCCGTGGCCAGCCCTATCCCCAGAAAAACAAGAAGCATGGAAGCACAGTTGATGCAATACGTACTGTATTTTGATGAGGGTTTCACGCCAATGCGTCACGATATTGTTTAAGACCATACTGAACTGAACTTTCTCGGTAAATATAAGAGATTTAAGTTTTTGGACCGTACCTTGTAATGTAGTACCGGTACAGAAACGTACCTCACAAGCACCCTCTCTTCCATTCTCCGTTGTTACCAGCTCTTGTTCCAATTCCAAATATGAGACGTACTCATCTTACTTTCAAGACGTTGGTTTAGTAATACATTCTACTGCGTGATAAACGTCATGGATAAGAGCCTGAAAACGATAAATCTTCTCATGTTCGTAACAGGATCTCAATCATCAACGTTACTGTAAGAAAATATGATCCGTGGGAGCACATCTTCGTTTTAGATAAAACTCATTCCGTACAGCAGCAATGCATCGCACTACAGAATAACAGTCCCATTTCTGCGGTCCCTACACAAGATAGGTCTAGGCGACCGATCCTCGTGAATCACGAAGATACTGATATTTCTCAAAGTGCCAACAATTTGTTAATGGTGTGTCAACACTGGCTGTACTGAGCGGTATTCGAAATGAGCGTGGGATACATAGGAACTTTAGCTCATATGCATGCAACGAAAACAAGAAGTGCGTTTCTAGCAACCGAAATCCTTGTGAAGCAAACAAATCCAGTCATAGTTGTGTTCTTGTCATCAAACAAAACCTCCTTATTCTCTTTTCCTAACATCAGCCTCGACTGTAGCATGTTTCTAGTTCAAAAAACTCACACAGTCCTGAACATTTGCTCACCAGAACTCACCCGCTCCAGAATCGTGAATTCATTCCCAAACTTCGTTGTGTGGGCATAGTGAGTTGTCGATATTCCCATTTTTGGATTCTTGCTAGAAACGGACTCTGTGATATCACAACTGTACTGCAACCGTCAATATGGTCATTGCGCCTGCATCCGCTTAAACGAAATTTGCATTTTTACAGATTCCGATTTCTCGCAACATCTTTTGGTACCGCTGCGTTAGGCGTCCCCCTTGTTTTATTTGACCGTTAGAAATTTCATGTCTCTAATTAAGTACTACGTAAAGTGCTTCGGGCGATCAGGAATAACTAATCACTTAGAACGTGAATGTTTCTAATAGTAGGCAAAGCCTGTGCGTTAGTTGATTGCCCGATAGCCATAATTGTGGACAGCTTAGTCCGAGACGTCATCTCATCTGAAGACGCCTCTTTGCGTTTTTTGCGAAAGTATGGTTTGATGGTGAAACATCAATTCCGTGTCACAAAGCTGGATGTTCCGGAATTCTGAGAAACTGTCGACGCAGAAATCGAATGATTCTCAAGTGCTCTTTCAAAAAATGCCGTACAACCAAGTCACTCAGGTCATCAAACAAGTTTTTCCACTTCACAGAAAAGTTAGGCCGGCCCAATTGCAAGCTTTCTCTCTGTGATATTGTCAGAATGGCTTACTTTTTTACTACTACTACTGCTACGACTATACAGATGTACCGGATTTGCGGTAACAGTACCAATACGGTATGTGTATGGTTGAACTTATTTCGTGAAGTATGTACGTTGGCTATTGAGAAAGAACCTCAACTTGTAGGAACCACCGAAAAACTGATTCAAATTGATGAATCCTTTTTCGGCAGTCGAGCAAAATATGGCCGTGGGAGAAGATTAAACGGCAACAAATTTAACAAGGAGGCAGGATTACAAGTCGCAATAGCAGATCAGCATGAAAATGATACTGATGAATCGATTCATGGCCGTGTTCATGGGCCATGGGTCTTGGGTTTTACCAGGACGAAAAGACTGTGAGGTTTATCACTGTAAAGGATAGAAAAGCTAGCACTTTGATACCTCTCATTCAGCACTATGTACAAGAAGGATCTGTGGTTGTCTCTGACGAGTGGGCAGGGTACCGGAATTTAAAAGACTACGGCTATACTCTCCATAGTGTTTGCCACAAGCGGAACTATGTTAATCCCGTGACCGGTTTCCATACTCAAGGAATAGAAAGAAGTTGGGCGGATGCTAAGGCCTATACTAAGCGTGCATGAGGAGCAGGACCTCTTCTCCAATCTCATTTAGATGAGATGGTTTGGAGGAAGGCACACGATGGAGTAGCTCATCCCGAACAACTGTTCGATGTGTTTTGGAATGACGTTCGTAAGGTTTTCGAACAATAAATGTACTGTTGTAGTAATTCAAAATACGATCGCTACGTCTTAACCCGATTTTGCAACGTTGTCAACAATGCAAGAAAAAAGGGGGGACGCCTATTGCAACGGTACCGGGTGTTCTCTATTTGAAACGAGTGGAAGTCGATTCTGGACAGCACAGTTGTGTGTACCTGCAAAACAAGATCAGTGAAAGTACAGGCTGATCTCAAATTTTCCCTACAGTGCTGGGAGCTGATGTACATGATTTTGAGTCAATTGGGGTGGAGTGCACCATTTGTTTCATGCAAGTTGTATCAAACCTTAAATATTTTGGGTGCAAATTAAATTTAAATCGAACCGCTTAGAATCTACTATTTAGCATGTGAGTGGAAACAATGATTTAATTCTTGTTTTTCTCAGATGCAGAATCAATATTCGCACTTTGGAACTACTCGAATGAAGATTCAATGATTTCCCCAAAGTCCACTATCATTGGTACTTTTCATTCGATCTACTTGAAATATGCGGTAACTTAATTAGGCTCTAGTTGCAGTGCAACTCGAATAACACGAGGAGCAGATCAAGTATATTTCAATCAACACGATAGATAGCGTTATGTTCGATTTTATTCTCAAATCCTACTATATCGAAAAATCTATTCCTGTACTGTTCATACCATTTCCGATGTAATGTGACTAATCTGTGCAATATTATAAATTTATTTGAAGAACAGAAGTATTTCATTCTGCAAAATTTCACTACGGAAACATAGAACAATGCGTGAAAGCATGCACAACACAAGTGAACGGGTATGAAACGGAGTGCAGACTAGTTTCAGACACCCCTTGAATAATCCAAACATTTCTATGGAATGTTTCTATTTATTTATCGATATTATCAAGTTTAGATCAATCTACAATTCGGCAACAGTAATAAGATTCCAGTTCTTGGTATCTTGAACCGTGTTGATGGATTCACTAAACCGTTTAGGTTAGAGGAGAACGTCGATCACTACTTAAGATACATAGTCTAACTCCAGAAATAAAATATTTTTGATACAGGTGCTAGATGGTATGAAATGGAAAAAATAAATTATTCGCGCTTAAAAAGTAGATAAGTATGCTGCCGACAGTACTTACATCACAAATCATTTGAATAATTTGATTTGAATTAGATTTCATACCTGAATGATTGGTGTTCTTCCATATTTCATAGATTATGCTTCATAAATTCTCCGTTTGATATTGAATTTATTATAAAGTTTCAATTAGAATGAATGTAGATTCGCAATGTTCCTGAAATGCTATGCATCATATCCCAATCTTCTATGACCTATCTCAAGGTTACTGTTGCAATTTTGAATTCAGGCTTCTCATAAATGAAGCTCGGAGTACTTGTCAAAGGTATTGGAATGGCAGCATCCAAATGACTTGTAAGACTTTCTTCAGCGTTCTATGTCAAAATGATTACTCTAGCTTGTAATAATCGTTAGCTTTTCTCAGTATATTCAAAATTAAACTCGTGTTAAATGGAAATCGAATTAAAAAGCCATAAATGAATACTCCTGAAGATAAAGAGAAGATCGAAATTAGTAATATTTTACCAAATATTCCTTTCAGGACATCATTTTATTGTTATTGTATTGAGTACCTAGTTTGGCAGACCGCTAAAAAATTCCAATTTTCAACTCGCTCTACAATTCGTCAAAGAAATAATTTTAATCTTCAAACGGAGCTGTAAAACAGCGAAGAGAATTTTTTTCAAAAGATTTTCAACGAAGAAATCAGCAAGCGTTTCATCAATCATATTTTATTTTCATTAACAGCTGCGCTATTGGAATTAATTGTGCCTGGAAATTCTCATAATTTCTAAACATCAATGAAGGGTGTTAGTGGCTCTCGTACTTAAATCATTCTGTGAATTTGTGGAGCTGAAAAAATAGCGGTGGATGCAGGCAATGAACGCAGAGCAGAAAAATGAATTGTTAGCAATAAATATTGCCTCTGCCATTACATCTTCAGCGAATCGACAGTAAATTTCAAATGCAGCAAATACATAAACCGCACACTATCTGGAGCCATTTCTCAAATTAGGTTTCTATCCTAATAAATCAGCATAGTTTACTTTATTCACCGGCGTTCGCACATTAGAAATCGATTTTGAATTGGAAGATCAACTCAGGCTCGTGTACTTCAGACAAAACAATTTTCGTGTTTTCTACTTACATAATTACTTCCAAAAAACTGCGCGTGAATACTTCTTCAGACAATACGCAATTTTTGTCAATCTGTCATATTTGAGCTCATCTGATGGTTTCTGAAGTGGGAGTATAGACCATCATCTCAGTGAGGAGCATTATACTGAGGATGCAACCCTTCTTTTTTCGTTCCACAAACACTAGCTTGTCGGAATTCATACTTATTATAGCGTGAAAGCCAAAGTTGTGCAATAATACATTTTTTTCCAATGAATTCGAATAATTGATTTAAATTTTTCGTTCTTGATTACAGGTGAGTAGAACAATTTAGCTTTAGACACACATTTCCCTTATTATGATATAACATTTGTACGAAATTATTCTTCAGGTACTTCGATCAAAATCGTCCGGAAGCGATATTTCGTTGGGCTATTTCATAGATTTTAATTAATTAGATAGAATGTATTGGAATTATTGACTTTGTAGTTTTTCTTAGTTAGAACAGGAGTAATTTATTTTTTGTATACAATAATTGCTAATCAAGAATATTGTGTGATCTTGGCTACATTTATTTATTGAATTCATGATCATTAATTTTTTCACTTGCCTTGATTCCTGATTAGTCACAAATTTATCAATAGATACGAAGTATTACCAGAATAGCGACACAAAAAGTCAACAGGCACTTGCGGTTGAAAACATCATGGCTCGCAGATACAGCAAGCTAATTCAAGACGAATTCTTCACACAAGCCGAACTAACTAGTCGAAATTGGCTGAGTAGATTTGGCACAAAGAGCAAAGATTCTCTCCATGGCTACGAGAACTTAGTGAACCATGTGCAGACGGATCATCCTAACGAATTGAATGAGCCTATGAAATATAGTGCTTCAGGATCATCAATCTCAGCATCTCCATCGAAGTCGCTGTGGTACAGAAAAAAAGATTTAGATTGATGACAGGTTGAAATTCATTATTCAAGGCCTAAGCCTGTTCACGACATTCGAAATTCCTATTTTCAAACTATTCGCTCATTTGAATCGACCAGTTACAAGCGTTAATGAAATAGGGAGATGCTCTAACTAAACCTATGGAAGCTAAAATGGATGCAGTCTACCCAGAAAAATATCCCTTGTTTTTGATGCATGGACGGCTGGTACATCACACTACTTCGCTGTATTTGCTTTATTTAGTTCAAATAAGAGAGCCGGGTATGATCAAATTTTGCATTGGTTTTCGCCGATGGAAGATTAATCGAGTCTGATGTCTGCAAACCATGTTGAATTTAAAGAATTTGTTTCGAGGGTTTACGAAAAATCTTTATCCAATTTCATTTCCCCTACTAAAAATGTTTGCCGCATTAACCAGAATATTGCTGAAATGAGTGGAATATCATCTGTAGGCTGTGCCAGCCACAGGTTTAACCTTTTAATCAACTTTCATAGTCTACTTTTTACATGGGCAATAGATTACTAGAGATGGTCGTCATTATAACTCCTTTCAAGTCTTTTGATGTACTATTTTTAGTCATGGCAGTGCCCTGACTATAGGCTTGAGATTGTAGTGGTGCAATATCCGAGTTGAGTCAATTGACTGATTCATTTATTTAGACAATCATCATTGATTGGCTATAATCTATTAGGTCTATTGATCCGAATACAATAAAGGTATTGTGTCGCCCAGTACGGAGAACTCAATTGAATTCTACTCCCCGCGGCTTAAGGAGCAGATCAAAATATCCTGATGGATTCTTTACCAGTTTTCCATTCGGCTTGAAAATCCTTTGAGTGCCACCACTCGATGGACGAAATGGTTTGCCAGAGAAATCCTAAACCTAAAGTTCATTTTTGGTGAACTCACAGAGGGTCAAATATTCAATTTACTTTATAATGTTCATCCACGTACATTCCTCGTTTCATAAAGTTAAATATGCCCTAATGAAAATTTACTTCGAGATGGAATGTCGTAATCAATAATTGAGGACAAAAGCACACAAACTGGATTGTTTACAAGCAAGCAAAAGGCCTACGAAATAAAAAAATTCAATTATAAGATGCGAGGATCAGAATCATACTTGTAGACAAATCAGCGCCGAATGATAACTATTTATACAAAGCATTGTTTACGAGGATTTATAGTGAAAGTTTAATCTATTAGATTTCATGAAACACAGTAGTAGAATACTCGTGCTTAAGTACATAAATAATATTGAAGTAAACTTTTCATTTAGCTGACTCGTTCATCAATTGAAAGTTAATTCTATTGTATGGACACATCATTTGCATTTTTCCTTAAACTAGCAATAAATATCTAGTTCTAGACAGGTAATACAATTATTGAGTTGCAATTCATCAAAAGCATGTAAACCCGCTAATTGGGATGTTTATAGTAACAACTAAATGACGATAAGCAACATAGCTCAATTACACTGACAACACTTCGCGACAAACATAAATATATACGTTTGCAATGTTGAAAACAATCGGCGCCCTAGAAATGAATCTTGAATGTAAAAAAACCCAGCAACAAATAAATTTTATTTATGTGTATAAAAAAATTAATAATATCAGTTTAATTTCTGAATTGTAGCTATTGCGTACAGATTGCCGAATTTATACGGAAATATCTTACCATGCAATAGAGTTTGGCTGTATTCTATTTATCTCCCGAATTTCTACCATGTATCGTGAGAACTAGTTTTACAGGACGAATTGACATCCCGACTAGGCATCTAGCGTTCAAATACAACTTTGTATAAAATTATCATAATCAAATGATTTCGTTTGATAAATTCCATTCATATCGAAATAGTCGTACAGAATACCTGACAGTTGCTTACCAATTCACAAAATCCGTTCTCAGAGCGACTGACGCTATTGCTTACCTTGTTTGCAATCAGCCTAAGTAAGTTCAGAAGCAGACGGTATAGAGAATTTCATACAATTTAGTCTATATTTCTACGCTCGGAAAACAAACTTACAAATTTAGGAGAGCATTAAACAGAAATCTCAAAAAATCTATTTACATTAAAGTTTTATTCTAGAAATAATTTTATTAATACATCAAAATACTGCATTTTACGTTAATTTAGAACTCAGCGTAAGTTCAAACAAAGCAAGAAGTTATATAAGTACAGATATTTGATGTTATTTTGCAGTATGATTTGGAAAATAAGCCCGTTTTTTTTAAATTACGCCGAACCAGTAGGCAAATATCTAGGATTTTCAGTACAATCAGCAGTCGAGTACAAGTTTCCGAGCGAGTATTTGTTCGTGACTTAAAAATATTCTCAATTCGTACGTGAGCTCATTCTCTGTGAAGTCTGTGTAAAGCGCTGCGATGATATCGTCAATGAAGTCTAGCTATTCTCCCTCTACATATTGTTGCATTTGTCGCAGTAATAAGGCAGTGCAGCATGTATAGAATCACACTACCACATTGCAATTTAGTCACAATCACTATAAGATACATCGCCGATTTTAGAAATATTGTCATATTTCTTACTGAAGAACTTTCTAAAAATTTCTTTTGATTGAATAAAAACTGGTTGCTAGAAGCAGACTAGCTCTATACCAGCTAAAAACTGAGTGGAATGAAAAGAGTTGTTGATTTGTATTAATTGCAACAGACTTAGAGCACAATAAATTTTACAAATTTCTTTTGTTAGAAACGTCAAATTGTATTTGAGAAGGAGAAATAGCGGTTTTCATTAAATTTTTTTTATTTCGAGCAAGATTAAAGTATCAATTATATGACATGCAAGTTTTGAACTGATCACTGCAGGTTGTACGAAGATATTGGACTGCAACTTGGCTCATCCAAATGGTACTGAATAGTACTGTAGGATTTGTTTTTCTTACTTTTCAACATTCAGTAATTCATGCTCATCAGAAACTTAACGGAAATGAAAATAAGTACCAATGAAAAATATATTTCTGTATAATAAGTGTTATGGGACCGATAAATTTGGTAAACTAAAGAGTTCCCCCAAAATAATGCCTATAATCGAGGGAATATTCTAACATGAGAAATAAATCAATAAAATATACTGTGCATATATGATCACATTTGGTAAGAAGTTCACAAATTAATCTGATGGAAACGGCAAAAGGATTTGTGT
>JAAUYH010013170.1_pt1 | contig 24508 bp, 24 predicted proteins | sample 7278061 | NCBI WGS metagenome assembly JAAUYH01 (sample SAMN14350203, study PRJNA611818) | marine sediment metagenome | isolation source: surface marine sediment (0.6m) | place: French Polynesia: Moorea | collected 2018-08 | reverse complement strand
TCGCCTGAAACCCAGATATATTAAGGATTTAGCTATTTTGAGGTTAAACCATTAATATATCAGGCTTTCACCCCTTTTTGAACCTAGTTTTTTGTCAAAGTCCCGTTAATTAGTCTGGGGTCTTTTAATTCTATTTCATGTTCTATACCGCTTTTACCCCGAAATTCAAACCTTAATTTTGCTCCTTCAATTTCTACATGACGATCGCGCAAAGTAGTTAAGCCAAAAGAACGATTTTTCTTGGCATATTGACTATTACCAACTCTAATTAAAGTGGTTTCTAAAAGCCGTACCACTGCTGCTAAAACTTTTTCTCTAGGTAAGCCGTGCTTGCGGAGATGTTTAGCTGTAGTTTTTCTTATTAAAGGTAAAGATGCACCAAATAAAAGCAGCCGATTAAATTTATGCTGAGAACGAATCTTACGCCAGTCAGGATGATAAAAATACTGTTTGCGTCTTTTGGCATCTCTTCCTGTAGCCTGTAGATGTCCGTTGGGTAAATGACACAGGAAAACTTCAGTTAAAGCTGGCGGTATGGTTAATTCTTTAAAACGTTTTAACTCTTTCTCGTCAGTAATACGCTCGCCATTAGAATCGAGATAGCAAAAACCACGACCGACTTTTTTTCTTTCAATCTGTAAACTATCGGCACGAATGTATCTTAATCCAGCTAGTTTTGCCGACTCTTTTGGCTCTAAATCTAGAGCTTTAATAGTCTGGCGATCGACTATTTTATCTACTGCTAATGCTTGCATTTTTCTACAACTTTTTTAGCTTTAAGACCGAGCGTCAACCTTCATTCAATTCGCTTCTAAGCTTTAAAACTTCCGTACCATCTTCTTGCTCTATTAAATAGGCAGGATTATCTCGTGTAACCTTACGAGTAACTTCATTTCCTTTAATTTTTTTAGTTATTTCTTCACGATGAATTTCTCGCACTTTACCTTCTGCGGTACCATTTCCCCAATCCCAAGATACAGGAGAACCTTTTCTAATTTGTTTTTGTCCCATGATTTTTTTGTGCGTGTTTTTGTTTATGCTGTTGTAATAATTGTTGATATTTGGGATTATTTTTAGCTAGTTGCCATTTAGCTTTAAAAATTTCGGCTGACTTGGCTTTTATCGGGTCTATCTCTAGAGGTAATATATCTTTCCGAGCTTCTTTTTCTGCTGCTTTTGTTTTTGCTCGTTGAGGGTTAGTGCGGTATTTTTTACCACTTTTATGATTGGCATAACGTCTCGATCTCGTGTAACCCATCTGTAAGAATTTTCGTGCCATATCTGCACCAACAAAATCATTTTGCTCTAAATATTCCAAGAACATTTGATAGATTTTTTCGCTGGATTCAGTCGCTATTTCTGGGGTTTTGAATCTCCAGTAGGGTAAAATTTCTGACTTGTATGGCTCGACTAATAATACTCCCTGTTCGCCTCTTCCTACTCGATAAAGGTCTGGGCGATCGCGGAAATTTATACTTTTGTAATCTAAAGAATAGTCAAACTCAAGCATTTACCAATCCTCGATCGCTCGATAAAAAAGTCTCACCCAGATAGCTGGGTGAACCGAGATTTAAGTTAAATCTCGAACATTTTCTTGTAGGTCTTTTGCTCTGTTTTTAGTAGCCTGAGCTGCATCTTCTACTGCATTTTGAGCCGTATTGGTAGCTTCATCAAAGGCTTTTTTGGCTTGCTCGGGAGCATTACTAATATTTTCTTTCAGAGTGTTAGTTCTTTGCTTAATATCTTCAACTGCCTCATCTTTTCTAGCTCGAAGAGCCTGAGGAATAGTGCGACTCGTTTCTAGCGTAAAGGCTTGAAACCATTGTAATCTAAGGATTTCAGCCGGTCAAGACTCTAAACTAGAGTAGAGCTTCAAAGTTCATCTGAACATAGAAAGTTCTATAACTTCGATTCTGATGTGGGTGCAAGCCCCACCCTCGAAAGGCAGGAATGACAGCCTATCTGACCGCATAGAGGTCTTATCAACCAAAGTGAAGCCGGGAACAGGGCGAAGGTTACTAGGGAAATATAGACAACGGATACGAAATGTACCTAGTACGCGCTAATGGCAAAGTGCTATGGCTAAGGTAAATCTGAATCTTCTGTAAAAGTGTCGAACAGGCAGGCGGTAAAGGATGTCTATATCCTCCGACCAAACTGGCGTAATAATGCTCACCTATATGTATTCCTATAAGAGGTCTGCCTACGAGCAGCCAGTCGGTCTCAAGCAATGGGCTGCTAGAACTACTAATCCTTTTGACGATGCCATAATCAGATTTTATTTTGGATAATTTAGGGTTTGATATCTCAGCAGTAGTTGCTAGTTTGGGAATTGGTGGTGTAGCGATCGCTCTAGCTTCTCAAGGAGTATTACAAGATTTGTTTAGTTATTTTTCTATCTTGCTCGATCGACCTTTTGAACTGGGAGACTTTATTATTGTCGGTGATTATTTGGGTACAGTAGAGTACGTAGGGATTAAAACAACGAGACTCAAAAGTATTAGTGGCGAAGAAATTATTATTGCCAATACCGACTTAACTGGCTCGCGCATTCGCAACTTTAAGCGTATGATAGAAAGACGCATAGTGTTTAAATTTGGTGTCGTGTATAACACTAATGTCGAACAGTTAAAAAAGATCCCCTTTCTAATCGAACGCATTATCAAAGAGACAGAACATACTAGGTTCGATCGCGCTCATTTTACAGGCTATGGTGATTTCAGCCTAGATTTTGAAGTTGTCTATTTTATCGATAGTAATGACTACACTCAATATATGAATGCTCAACAACAAATTAACTTAAATATTAAAACTGAATTTGCCCGACACGATATTAAGTTTGCTTATCCAACTCAAATTAATTACTTACAAGAAATACCTTCTAGTTCATCTAATGGAAACAAACCTCAAGCGGTGGAGTTGGAAACAGGAACTAAATAGTAAGGAGTCATTTAAATAGGCTTACGTCGTGTCATTAAAGAGGTGGAAACTATTTCTGCCTTTTGGGTATTTCACCGACTACCGTAGCCAATCGGATTCGCACTCTAACTTATTGCGATAAAATCCATAAGGCTAAACCACCACCTCTTCCCCTGGCAGCAATAAAATTATCTTGAATTAGAAAGTAAGCAAAAAAGGCTTGTTTACCAACTGATTCGCGATAAAATTCTTGTTCTTTAGTCTTTCCTCCTCGAATATAGCCATGGTAAAGTTTAATCCCGAAAAAATTGACATTTAAGCGGGTAAAATCGAATGCCAAAATATTTTTCTGTGGTACAAATTTTATTGGTCCTTCTAAAGCAAGTTTTAATCCGCCTAGTTTCACTAAATTTTCTACTGTACCTGCTTGTATATCTTGGGGTGGTTTTGCTAAAAGTCGCTCCGAATAAGTCAGACAAATTTTAATAAATTTAGGTAAGTAACGTCCTGCTCCTAAAACAATACCTGCTTTAGCACGAGTTTTTTTTGTACCTGTAATGAAGCGTAACTGCCAAGTTCCCAGTAATTGGTGAAAAGAATAATGTATTTTCTCTTTTTTCCCAATTTTTTCTGCTTCTAGCAGTGCGTCAACTATTTGAGATGTAGCAGGAAGAAAAGTTGACTTATTCTCTGGAGAAATGGCAACTTGTTGCAGTAGAGATAAATAATCTTTGGAAGACACAATCTTTGTCCTAAAATTAGCAAATTTGAAGGTTAAATTTTGAAAGAAAAAAAATTGGTGATATATTAAAATATCGATTTTGAAGAAAATATTAAAAGTAGTTAAACTTGAGAGTAAATATTAACAAATTAATCGAACATATACTTCTTAGTAACTTCTAAATTAGTACAATCCTTAGAGCAGGAGTTAGGCTTATGACGACTTCACCGACAGTAATAAAAGAAAAAGAAAGTAAAGTTCTTCCCAAGCTTTATCCTAACTATAAAGTGATTGTTCTCGATGATGATTTCAATACATTTAAGCACGTAGCTGAATGTTTGATGAAATATATCCCTGGCATGACTAGCGATCGCGCTTGGGAACTCACCAATCAAGTCCATTTTGAAGGACAGGCGATCGTTTGGGTAGGGCCTCAAGAACAAGCAGAATTATACCATTTACAATTAAAAAGGGCAGGTTTAACTATGGCTCCTTTAGAGGAAGCATAAATTAATGGGTAATTCTTCTCATGGCAGACTAGTTTGGAATCATTCTACCCATCTTCCTGGTTTGATCCCTCTGTTGGAAAAATTAATTACTTTTCAAGGAATCCACACAGTAACTCCTGGAGAAATTAGGCGAGTTAGAGGGCATTGCCCTAAGTTGAGATTGAGAATATCCGTGCCTATTCGTGGTGGTTATAAGGTTATTGCCCGACAGGGGAAAACTGTCCAAGAAGTATTTATCATTACACCTTTGAGTCAAATAGATTTAGAAGCTGCGATCGCTCAAATCCTAAAATAATTCCCCACTAGTAAAAATTTTGGCATTATATAGCGTTTCTCAGTTCAGTGCGGTACACCTAACACCTGCCTAATCAATAAAGTATGTTTAAGGCGATTAACGACTAAAAATTTTGGCAAGCTGTTGACAAACTTCTTGGATTTTAGCAAGACTACCGAGGTTGACCAATCCGTAATAGTCAAATACATAGACATTGTCACTCTGAGTGGCTTTTAACTCTTGCCAAAACGGTTCTGCTTTTAACTGTTCGGCAATGCCTTCTTGCCCGAGATCGACTAGTAAAATAATCTCTGGATTAGCTTGCAAGACTTTTTCGGCAGATAAAGTTACATAACCACCAAATTGGGAACCACCTTGTAAATCACTTGCTAAATTTTGTGCTTGAAATTGCTTGAGTAAATCTCCTGCCCAACTGTTTTTGTTAGGAGATAGTATTGGTTGGCGGCTAACCAAGACTAGAGTAGAAGCACCAGACTTATTGTCTTTGGGGAGATAAGTTTGATACTGTTGTAGTAATGATTGGGGATCGGCAGCGATCGCCTTGGCTAAAGTTTTGGTTACTTCCTCTAGTGCTGACCAACTATCTACCTTGGTAGAGATAGTTTTTATGCCTAATTCTTGTAGTCTGTTTAAAGTTCGATCGCTAAATCCTTCAGCACCAATAACTAAATCGGATTTGAGGGCGACAATCTTTTCTAAATTCGGCGGGGTGCGCCCCTCACTAACTTTCGGTAAATTGGTAAAGCGGGGGTCTTGTTTAACGCTTAATGATCGGACTACTAACCATTATCGCTGATTTACTTTGTGTTAACGGTATCTCCTTAAATGGGTTATTTCCACAATCATCTTATGTCCCCTCTTCTTTGGCTGTGAATACCTCCTAATCTCTTCATTTCTCACTTCCTTGTCTACTTTCCTTCCTTGTCTCCCTTGTCTAACCTTCACCGAAATCCAATTGTGAAAAACCTACCCTTGTGAGCCTTCCCGCCCCTGCCCCCTCTGCTTCCAAAAAGTACACAATTAAATTTGCCCAGGTACTTAGGCGTTTATCGCCCGTCTGATAGCTGATAGCTAATAACTAAAGAGCTATTGAATGATTATTTCCCACTGAGGATTTTCTATTAACAATTTAGTCGCGTCTAATGCAGAAAGTGGTTTGGCAAAAAAGTAGCCTTGTCCATATTCACAGTTTAAACTTTGCAGAATTTTTATTTCTGATTCTGTTTCTATCCCTTCTGCTATGACATCCATACCTAATTTGTGACCGAGCATGACAATAGTACTGACAATTTCTCTATTTTTACTACCTATATTCATACTACTGACAAAAGAACGGTCTACCTTGAGTGTATCCATCGGAAAACGGTGTAAATAGCTAAAAGAAGAAAAACCAGTGCCAAAATCGTCCATACTCAAACATATACCCCGACTTTTTAACCGATTGAGTAAGATAATCGCGTCTTCTATGTCATCCATAACCATACTCTCGGTAATTTCTAGTTTTAAGTTATGGGAATTTAATCCAGTAATCTCGATCGTTTGTTCGATTTGCTCTACTAAATCTGATTGAGAAAATTGACGACCTGAAAGGTTAACACTAATAAGTAAAGAAGAGTGATGGGTAAACTCTGCTTGCCATTGAGACATCTGATGACAAGCTGCTTGTAAAATCCATTTTCCTAAAGGAAGAATTAAACCTGTTTCTTCAGCAATAGGAATAAAAGCACCTGGAGAGACAAAACCTCGTTTGGGAGAGTTCCAACGTACCAGAGATTCAAAACCGGCAATTCTACCACTGTTCAAGCAGACAATCGGTTGATAGTAAAGCTCAAATTCTTCATTATCTATCGCTTCTCGCAAATCTGCTTCTAATTGCAAGCGTTTTAATGCTTGGGCGTGCATTCCCACTGCAAATACTTGGTGACGTACCTTTCCCGATACCTTAGCTTTGTGCATGGCAGTTTGGGCAGACCTCAGCAAATATTCGGGCTGAAAATCTCTATCTATTTGATTACAAGCAATACCAATACTTACAGTCGTAAATGTGTCTCTTTCATTTAATCTGAAGGGTAAAGTCAATTCCTTTTCTAACTGATTGGCGATCGATACGGCTGTATCAATATTATCGACATCTTTAATAGCGATCGCAAATTCATCTCCTTCGATTCTGGCGAGCAAAGCCTGGGAATTGAAGTGAGCTTTGAGTCGGTAAGCGGTGGTAACTAATAATTGATTGCCAGCTTCGTAACCCAATCCTTCATAGATTAATTTAAAGCGGTCTAGATCGAGACAAAAAACCACCATCAATTTATCTTGTTTATTTTGATTTTTGAGTTTTTTTAATTGTTTAGTAAATAAAAAACGGTTGGGTAAACCAGTCAGAGTATCGTAAAAAATAGCATAGAAGAAATTATAAGCAATATTACTGCTAGAAGTTACTATAAAAGCGATCGCCGTAGCCACAAAAGGAATCCATCCTCCTTGAGTAAAAGAAAAAAAATAAATACTCCACAAACCAGCAACCCCAATTATTCCTGCCATACCCAACCTCAATGGATGCCTTATTTTCCAAGCTATTACTGCTCCGGCTATAGACCAACTCCAAATCCATAGTCCTTCTATCCATTCTGACCAAAACCAAAATTGACGCGAATCATCTAATACTGCACTGAGGATTTGACTGGTCATATGAGCATGAACTATCACTCCAGGCATGGTTGAATAATTGTAAGGAGTATAAAAGAAGTCTTTAATACTAGGAGCAGTAGTCCCAATTAAAACAATTTTGTCTTTAACTAAATTAGGGTCAAAGTTTTCGGCTAAAGCGTCAGTTAGTGTTATTTTGTGGGTAATATCTGGCGATTTATAATTGAGTAAAACTTGCCATCCTGAAGCTTCTGATGGCATCATTTGGTACCCTCCAGAATTTTTGTTGAGGGCAACAAACTCAGTATCGCCAATCAGTAAGGAATTATCTAGTACTTTAAACTGTAGGGGGCGATCGCCGTAGGCGGCAGGTACGCTGCGAGCGCGTAAATAAATCAAACTCAATCTCAAAGAAAAAGAATAAAATTCTTGCCCTTCCCACTCTGTGTAAAGGAGATAACGTCGCAGTACATTATCTACATCCAAAATATGATCGTTAAACCCAATTTGTTCTTTTGGTACTCCTTTCGGTGGAGGAACACCGTCTATTTCTTGAATAGAAATTACATTTTTAGCCTGTAACTGTTTTCTTAAAGCTTCATTACCTGGGGGATGGGAAATATCGCGGTATATATCTAAACCAATAACCTTTGGTTGATATTTTTGTAATTTAGTTAGCAACTCTGCATACACTTCATCGGTAATCGGCCATTGATTTTGCTGTTGAATATCCGATTCTGTTATTTCTACCACCAAAAGTCGAGGATCTATGTAGTCTTTACTATTGAGATTAACTAATCGATCGTAAGCTGCTAATTCGAGGATTTCTAATTTACCTAGTTGTTTAACTCCTAAAAGCAAACCAGTGATTAATAAACTAGCCCAAAAAATTGATGAATTATAAGTAGAAACAATATAATACTGACTCTTAAGAAAATTTTGGGAATTAGATTTAATATTAAAGAAAAACTTACGAAAAATTTGATTTAACACGATAGATTAAGTATTTTTTTTTAAGTATTTTCTTGAAATGTAAGGATATTTACTGAATTAATAGTAATTGTTTTACGTAAAATCACTTGGTTGAAACAGTCAAATTAAGTAATTTTCCTCATAATTATTTGAGATATATTTATCAACATTTTACTGGACATGTAAACTCCAAAACAATTAGTATAATTGGTGATATTTATAAATTCAGTTTTTTCTTTAAAAATGTTATTCAGAAAACAAAATTTTAGCAAAATAGCAACTGTTATAGGTTTGACTATATCCCTTAATTGTTGTTTGGCAAGTTTACCTATATCGGTTAAAGCAGAAGAAGCAAACTTTACTTCTCAAGAAAACAAAGCAAATGTCAATAAAAGAGATAGAAGAACCACAAAAAAAAGAGGTGGTTTACCCGTTCATCGGATAGGAGGAGGAAGTCGGGGTAACTGTATCCCTAATCAAGGTCAACTAGTGGCTTTAGTACCTGAAAATTCAGTTGGCATAACCACATCAACAACCCCTCAACTTTTCTTTTACATTCCTGAAACAACTAAAACTCATCTGATAGAATTCGTCGTACGCGATCGACAAGATAAACTAGTTTACGAAACACTTTTAGAAACCAAAGACCGGGCAGGAGTTATTGCGATCGAGTTACCCGAAAATTTACCACAAGAATCTCTTAAAACCAATGAAAATTATCATTGGTATCTATCCATGATATGCAATCAGCAAAAACGCTCTCACGATATAGTGGTAGAAGGTTGGCTAAAACGAATAGAAATCGAGCCTACAGTTAGTCAACAATTACAAAATGCCGATCCTATCGAACAAGCAAATTTATACCAGCAGCAGGGCATTTGGCATGATGCTCTATCTGTAGTAGCAAAAGAGCAAAAAACTACTAATAATCGAGGTGCTGCCCGAGCTAAATGGACAGAATTGTTAAATGCTCTAGGTTTAGGAGAATTAGCAGATCGACCCTTAATCGAAACCGTTCGCTCTAGTTCTAATTTGTTATCGGATTATTCTTATCGTTAATTAACTTAACTACTTGTTATTTTTGCGCTCGCTCTTTAGTAAAGAACGCCAAAAAAACTTGGGTAGGGCAAGCATTCGCTTCCATCGCCAAGGCTCTTGATAAAGACGATAAGACCATTCTAAGTTGTTATTTCTCAACCATAAAGGAGCGCGAGATTTGTTACCCGACCAAATATCAAAACTTCCGCCTACTCCTATCCAAATAGAATTGGGGCAGAGGAAGCGGTTTTGTTGAATCCAAAATTCTTGTCTAGGAACTCCTAAGCCTACCAAAATTACTTGAGGCTGTTTTTGTTTAAGGGTTTCTTGCCATTGTTTTTGCTCCTCTACAGAAAGATAGCCATGTTGACTCATAATTGATAAATGAGGAATTTTATCTTGCCATATTTCCGCTGCTTTGGCTGCTGTTTGAGGAGAACCTCCGTAGAAACAGACTAGAGGAGATTGGGGTATTTGCCCTAACTGCTGCAATAAAGATTCTGCTAATTCAATTCCTGGAGAGCGTTTTTGTCTTTTTCCCCGCAAGAACATATAAAAGACAATACCAGAACCGTCCGGAATAACTAATTCAGCATTTTTGATAATCTTCGCTAACATTTGATTTTGTTCGGCAAGAATTGCCATTTCTGCATTAAGAGTGACCACATGAGTACCCATTTGGTTATGCATTCTTTCTATTAGCCAACCAGTATAGTCTTCAAGCAAATGTACTGGTAAATCTAAAACGGTAAAGATTTTGGGGGATGGTGGTTTTCGATCTAGCTGAAACATGGGTATTAACGTCTATTAAAAGAGTATTTTAAAAAAGCAAATTCAGTGGTTTATTTTGTTGGTTTTAACTTAACGGCTGTCCCAGTAGCAGTGATAAGCAGCAGCACACCTTTTTCATCTACATTAATAGTACCAGTATCTATCTCGATCCCTACAATCCCATCCGCACCCAATCCTTTAGCTCGTTTTTCTAATTCTTCGATTGCTTTTGATTGTCCCTTTTCAAATATGCGTTCGTAACTCCCAGTACGTCCACCAATCACGTCTCTAATACCTGCAAAAAAATCTCTCAGAGCATTAGTTCCATAGACCACTTCCGCCGTAACTATCCCCAAATAATTATCGATCGACCAGCCTTGAATTGTATCGGTTGTCGTAACAATCATAAATCGCCACCAAAAATTATCAATCGTTTAATGTAAATTATTTTTACATTAAACGATCGGGGAAATTTTTATAGGCAAAGAATTATGCGTTATTCTCTTTTGAGTCGGTTTCGGGGTGTATTACTGGGCAGCGTACTTGGAGATGCTTTGACTACACGGGTACAGTGTTCTTCTTTATTACCAGGTATTCAGCAGCCAGATTGGTATAACATTATAAATTATCAATCATCGGAATGGACTGATAAGCTCGAGCGAGTTTGTTTAATGATGAATGAGAATGAGTCGAGCCAGTTAGAGCAGCCAACTTGGCAGCAAAAATCCTGGAGTAGTGGCGAATCTGCTTATCTAGCTTTGCCAATTATACTCTTTTATCATGAAAATCCTAGTTTATTACGGCAACAGCTCGGGAGAATTGCTCGGTATTGGCAATGGTCGGCCGAAGTCCTAGAAGATGTATTAATATGGGGTTACATTGTTGCTCTAATTTTAAAAGAAAAGTTGGATACGAAAAACATAATCGAGCAACTTTTAGTAGGTGTGGGAGCGAAGCAAACTATTTTATTTCAGCAGTTAAGACAACTGGAATCATGGTTATCTGAAAACCTAAGTTTGGAGCAAGTTGTGAAGAAATTATCTACGCAAAATCGGGAATGGTCAATTCCTCTATCGCTATATTGTTTTCGCTCTACCCCAGAAAATTTTTATTTGTCTATTAGTCGTGCTACTCAGGATCGAGCTCGAGCTAAAACTACGGCTATGCTTACTGGAGCGTTGGCAGGAGGACATAACGGTATTATGGGAATACCTACGGCTTGGCGTAAACTATCTTATCAAAATCTCTCGTATCGAGAAATCGATCGACAGGGAAAAATTTTGTTTGACAACTGGTCTGGAGTATATTCAAAAGGACAGAAATTAGATGAAGATAGAATCAAGCGAAAAGCCATTGCTGCTCCTGGTACAATTCAAACTCGTTCTTCGGTGCTAGTTATTTCTCAACAAGAATAGTCCTAATAGACTAGGTATAAATAATTTTTGCTTTTAAAATCAAGCAAGTCAATATTTTTTAAATGAATAGCGTTTATCTAAGTCTAGGCAACGATAATAATGATTCAAAAATTTTTATAAATTATGAAAAGCTTGTCTTCACTAACCCAAAAAATCGCAGCGTGGTGGCAAAACTGCCAACGTAAATACAGCACCACATTTTGGGGAATTGAAGCTTCTCTAAGCTTAAGAGCCGGAAAAAAGCCAGCAAAAAACAAACCAAAAATAGTATCTTATCGCCACAGAAAATACAGACAACGCAATTCTTTATTCGTGTTGGCGATCGCAATTATTACTCTAACCAGTGTAATTGGTTACCGCTTCTATAATCAACCACAGCTAACAGTGGGGAAAATATCCCCCGTGAGAATTGAAGCTCCTAGCGACGGCAAGTTTGAAGATTACCAAACGACAACGGAAAAACGCAAACAAGTACAAACGGGAATTATTCCCATTTTAAAACAAAATCGCGAGACTACAGCCCAAATCAAACTACAAATCTCTAAGTCTCTCGACCGCATCGACCAATTAAGAAAACTAGTTGCACCTTTCCCTTTTATTGAAAGTGAAATTCTTTCTTTAGAAAGTCAGCAATACATCCGTTCTTGTTCGGAATCGGAACTAAAAACTATTTTAGAAATAGTTCATCATCAGCAGTCTAAAAATTTACCCGAGACAACTAAACCAGCAAGCAATTTAAATCTGAGACTACAGCAAACTATTGCCGAGTTAAAAGCCTATCATCAAAAAGTTTCCGCAGCTAAATACAATGCTTTTCTGGCTCGTGTTGCTCTAATTCGTTATCGCTATTCCCAAGTCTGGAAAAAACTACAACAAAAGCCTATCGCTCGTCTCAATAAAGAAGAAATAAGTACTCTACTAGATATCAAAAGTAGTACTTGGGAAAAAACGAAAACTGCTATTCTCCAAGCTGTGGAAAGAATGCTAGTTCAGGGAATCTCTCCGGGAATGCCTTCTAATCTATTGGAAGAAGCGGTTGCTATTCAACTCAGTCCGGAAGTTCCCGCCCAGACAACCCACATAGCTAGAAATATTCTGTTAGAAGTTTTACAGCCTAATTTAGAGGAGGACAGAGAAGCTACTAAAACTATGGCAGAAAAAGCAGCTTTGGCGATCGAACCTGTAATTGTCGAAATTAAGCAGGGAGAAATAATAGTTGATGAAGGAGAAATAATTACCCAAGCGGATTTTGTACTGTTAGATGGTTTTGGTCTCAGCCGTCGTAGTATTAACTGGAGAGGCTTAAAAATATCAGCAATTCTCGCTACTGCTTCAGTTGCTCTATTTTGGTTAATCCAAACGCAAGTATATACTTCTATGCGCCGTCGAGATTATATACTGTTGTGTTTGCTGAGTCTGAGCGCGCCTTTACTAACAATTTTTAATATTCCCTATACCAATTTACCTGCCGTCGGTCTATTAGTGAGTAGTTTTTATAGCCCGTCTTTAGCAGTTGCTCTTGTCGCTATACTGACAGGATTGATAAGTTTTAATACTCAAGCCATTAGTTGGGAATATTTGCTAGCTGGAAGTGCTGGAGGTTTACTTGCTGCTGCGATCGCTGGTAAATTACGTTATCGCGAAGCAATAGCACGCTTAGGAGTTTTGGTTGGTTTAACCCAAGGAGGAGTATATTTTATTACCCACTTAGTTATTAGTTCTAGCGCAGTAAGTATTTGGTCGGCAGTTTTGCCTGAGGCAATTATTTATGGTTTATCGGGAGTAGCTTGGAGTATTGTTGCTTTAGGAATCTCTCCCTACTTAGAAAGACTCTTTGATGTCGTAACACCTATTCGCCTGGCGGAATTGTCTAATCCCAATCTGCCTCTGCTGAAAAAATTGGTAACAGAAGCTCCTGGAACATTTCAACATACTATGTTTGTCTCATCTTTAGCCGAAGCAGCAGCGAGAGAATTAAACTGTAATGTGGAATTGATTAGAGCAGGTACTCTATATCACGATATTGGCAAGATGCACGATCCCCTTGGATTTATTGAAAATCAAATGGGTGGTCCCAATAAACACGATGAAATTGACGATCCTTGGAAAAGTGCAGAAATTATCAAAAAACACGTCAGTGAAGGGTTAGTTATGGCGCGTAAATATGGCTTGCCCAAAGCAATTCGCGATTTTATTCCCGAACACCAGGGAACGCTTCTGATTGCCTATTTTTATCATCAAGCCAAACAAAAAGCAGCAGAAGACCCAACCATTAAAGTTTTTGAGTCAGATTTTCGCTATGTAGGACCAGTACCTCAATCAAAAGAAGCAGGTATTTTAATGCTAGCTGATGGTAGCGAAGCAGCTTTGCGCTCTCTTAAGGATGTTACTCCCGATAAAGCGTTAGCTATGATTAAAAAGATATTTAAAGCTCGTTGGCAAGACGAGCAGTTGATAGATAGTGGTTTATCTTATGATGAATTACCAATTATTGCCGAAGTTTTCGTACAGGTTTGGCAACAGTTTAATCATAAACGGATTGTTTACCCTAAAGGAGCTTTGGACTATAGAGGTAGTAAAAAATAAGTAATAATTAATAAGTAACTAAGTGACTCAAAACTCATCACAACAAGAAACTCATTTTAATCAAGCCCGCGCTAGCTTACAACAAGCAATCTCTTGGTATGCTAGTTTTCGTCGTCATTGGAATTATCCTCCTAATCCTACTTTACAAGCAGCCGTAAGGAAGGATTTACAATCTTTGAAGGGTGCTTTAGATAAATTAGACCAAACAGTAATTAAAATATCTACTTTTGGGTTAGTTAGTTGCGGAAAATCATCAGTAATCAATGCTTTATTAGGGCAACCTATCCTAGAAACGGGTCCTTTACACGGCATCACTCAATGGCCTAAATCTCTGCGTTGGACTCCTGCTAGCGGTAAGGTGCAAGTAGAGTTGATCGATACTCCTGGCTTAGATGAAGTCGAGGGGGAAGAGCGAGCAAAAATGGCGCGGGAAGTGGCCGGGCAGTCAGACTTAATTTTGTTTGTGGTGGCTGGAGATATTACTCGTACTGAATATTCCGCTTTATGTACCCTCAGAAAAAGTCAAAAACCACTAATTTTAATCTTTAATAAAATCGATCTCTATCCAGACAAAGACCGAGAAACTATTTATCGGCAATTACAACAACTAAATGCTGCGGGTGATGGAGAAGATTTAGACGAAATTATCTCGACAGAGCAAATAGTAATGATAGCTGCCAAACCCCAACAAATTCAGGTAAGAATTGAAGCAGCAGACGGAACGGTTAATACTCAATGGGAAACACCACCACCCCAAATTGAGGAATTACAAGAAACTATTTTAAAAATTTTAAATCGAGAAGGTCGATCGCTCTTGGCTTTAAATGCTTTAGTGCAAGCTAGAGATGCAGAAGCTAATATTGCCAAAAAAACTATCGAAATTCGTCAAGAAGAGGCTCGAGAAATCATTTGGCAGTATGCAAAATACAAAGCTTTGGCAGTAGCAGTTAATCCTGTTCCTTTACTCGATTTGCTAGGAGGATTTGTAGCAGATTTGGCTTTAATTAGAGCTTTAGCAAGATTATATGGACTACCAATTACGAGTTATGAAGCAGGAAATCTCTGGCGGAGAATTTTAGCTAGTTCTGGGGCTTTATTATTTGGTGAGATTGCTGGTAGTGTGATTTTTGGCGTGGGTAAAAGTGGGGCAGCAATTACAGGAATGTTTGAAAGTCCTGCTGCTTTATTTGCTTATGGTAGTGCAGCCAGTATACAAGGCGCGATCGCTGGATATGGAACTTTTGTAATCGGTAAAGTAGCTCAAGTATATCTCGAACAGGGTTGCACTTGGGGTTCTTTAGGGCCTTCTACTCTTATTGCCGATATTCTCTCTCAGGTAGAACCGAATACTATTATTTATCGCCTCCGCCAAGAGTTATTGCAATAGAGATACAGAGTGAGTCAATCGTAATGAAACCTACAGACAAGGAAGTCGATTTGATTTTGGCTAACTCGGTAACTCGATCTTACCGTTCGCTCATTTCTGAGCAGAGTCTGGAATATCGCAGTACGTTAATCTGTTAGGACAAGTTGATTAGATTGCTCGTAAGTAATAAGTAATGAGTAATAAGTAATGAATGTCCTAATCTAAGTGGGTAGTGCTCTAAATTAAAAGCGATCTCAGCAAAGCTGAAGCACTGCGCGATCGGCTTCGCTGGTGCATTCGCGATCGCATTACAATAAAACCAAAACAGCCATAAGATTTGACAACAAAGCACGCTATGGTTACGACTCCATCTAAACCTATTACCCTAGAAGAGTTTTTAGCACTACCAGAAACTAAACCTGCTAGTGAATATATCGACGGGAAGATTATTCAAAAACCAATGCCTCAAGGAGAACATAGCACAATACAGGCAGAACTAATTATTGCTCTTAATGGCGCACTCAAATCGCGAAAAATCGCCAGGGCTTTTCCAGAGTTAAGATGCACATTTGGTGGACATTCTACAGTACCTGATGTAACCGTATTTACTTGGGACAGAATTCCCCGTCAAGATAATGGCAGAATAGCAAATGTCTTTAACATAGAACCAGACTGGACGATTGAAATTTTATCTCCTAATCAAAGCTCTACCAAAGTGACTAGAAATATTCTTCATTGTTTAGATAATGGTACAAAATTAGGATGGTTAATCGATCCTGGGGAACAGTCTGTATTAGTATTTTTTCCCAAGCAACAACCTGCATTTTTTGAAGAAGCTACAGATGTTTTACCCGTACCTAATTTTGCCAAGGCTTTTAAGTTAACTTTAGGAGAATTATTTGGTTGGTTATTAGAGTAATATAATTGTTTACGTAGTGGTTTTTATAGTTAGTGAGGTACAAATTGAAATATTGTTTAATCCCGTGTTATTTTTAATTTTTGACTTTTGAAATACGATTAGCACACATCGGCAAAATAGATAAAAGAGTAAGCAAACTGACTGCTAAAATTAGGGGCAAGCGATCGCCTCCCTCTAAAGCCTCCATTCCACTCGTTCCGAGCCAGGTGTAAGCTAATGTACCAGGTATAATACCCACAAAAGTAGCCATAGTATAGGTGAACCAATTTAAGGGAGTTAGTCCGAACACAAAATTAACGACATTAAAAGGGGAAATAGGCGCGAAACGGACTGCTAAGACGAAACGAATTGGTTTATCGGCGATAGCTCGATTAAATCTAGTAAGAATTTTGTTTTTACCAAATTTCCGTTTAATATAGTCCCGTAATAGATAGCGTGCCGTCCAAAATGCTCCCAAAGCCCCCAAAGTAGCACCAATCACCGACCAGAGCGTACCCCACCACAAACCAAAGACAACACCCCCCGCTACGGTTAAGATAGTGCCTGGAATACCAACTACAGTTAAGATCGTGTAAGTAATAATAAAAGGAATAATTACACAACACTGATTTTTTCTTAAATATTCGACTAAAAACAGGGGATCGAATAAAATTTTTAAAGGACTTACGGTTAAAAGAAGTAACGTAGTACCCAGGGCGATAGCTAACCAAAGACGAGGATTTTTGATTAAATTAATTTTGTTATTTTTTTTCTTGTTATAACGCAAACAAGAAAGTTTATATTGCTCGCTCTTCACCGATCGAATCCGCATCATTACTTGTATTCAATTCACTATCCAAGGCTTTTTTAGCTATCTTAGTTACATAAACTGTCACGGCAACTGTAGCTAGTAAACCCACAATATTCAGTATTAATTTAAGAGTATCTGCGCTTCCTTCCGCAGCAATTTTAGGTAGATAGCCGATATAAACATACATAACTGTTCCTGGCATCATACCAATCCAAGAAGCTAATACATAGTCTCGCAGAGAAACTTGGGTAACACCAAAAGCGTAATTTAAAAAGACAAAAGGAAAGACAGGAGATAAGCGAGTTAAACCAACAATTTTCCAGCCTTCTCTGGCTACAGCAGAATCGATCGCTTTAAATTTTGGCTGACTTTCTATTTGTTTGGCTACCCATTTTCGGGCAAAATAACGCCCAACTAAAAATGCAGCAGTTGCACCTAATACTGAAGCAATAGAAACTAAAATTGAGCCTTTAACTACTCCAAAAATAAGACCAGCACCTAAAGTTAATACTGCTCCAGATATTAAAAAAACAGTGGCTACAATATAAATTAGGATAAATACGATTAGCCCTGTTGAACCCAGACTTTCAATCCAACTCAAGGCACTTTGCAAAGCAGTATTAATTTTTTCGGTAATTCCTAAAGAATTGGCAATAACAATTAAAGCAAAAACACCCACGGCAATAAGTATCCATTTAATGATAGATTTATTCATAATAAAACCTTCTTGTGTTATTTAACCGAGCGAATTTAAATTAAAGAACCGCCACAACTAGAACCGCTTCCTGCCGTACAACCATAACAATAGTTGGCAGTTTTAATATTTTGAATTACATCCAGACTATTCATTTCTAAGAGTTTACTCACGGTTATTTTTTCTCCTGTAGCTGTAGTAGCAGGAATATTTTCCATCTGATTGAAATCGCAATCGTATACATTTCCTAAATAGTCTATCGATAGTTCGTTACGACACATTAAATGAGGTAAAGTAACCGCATTAAAATTAGTTTCTAAAAATTGTAAATAGCGATCGTGTAATTCGCGACGTTGTAAATATTGTTTGGTTCTCCCAATCGGAATATTAGTAATAGTGAAGAGATGATTGAATTGAATATCAAAATGTTCTTGTAAATAAGTTTTATAATCTTGCTCTAGTTTTTGTTGATTGGGAGTTAGAGAAAAATTTTCATTAGTGGGTAAAGGAGGATTATAGACTAGATCGAGAATTAAGTTTGGATCTTTACCGTAACCTAATTTATTTAGTTTCTGGATCGCTTGAATCGAATCATTATATACTCCTGCCCCTCTCTGTTTGTCTACATTAGATTCTAAATAGCAAGGCAGAGAAGCAACCACTCTTAACTGATGTTGAGCCAAATATTCTGGTAAATATTCGTAATCAGGCACGAAAAAGATAGTTAAATTAGAACGGACAATAACTTCTTTCCCTTTTCTTTTTGCTGCTTCTACTATAGGTCTAAAACCATAGTTCATTTCTGGTGCGCCCCCAGTCAAGTCTACAGTTTCAATTTGAGGAAAGCGATTAATTAGAGCTATAATCTGCTCACAAACTTCTGGAGATAATTCTTCTGTTCTTTTCGGGCTTGCTTCTACATGACAGTGAGTACAAGCAAGGTTACATTTTCTACCTAAGTTAACTTGTAATACAGTAATTTTGTCCTTAACTAAAGGTGACTCAATTTTATGCTTAAAAGGTGTTAATTTAAGATTGCTTATTGCTTCAATCATTATCTAAATTAATAACTCTAAATTTTTTAAGTAGAGATGCGAAATTTTACGCTTCTACAGTGAATTATTGGTAATACTGCAATACCAAGTAAGTAAAGGCACTAAAAATTGCAGCTACAGGTAAAGTTAATACCCAAGACGTAAAAACTTGTGAAAAGATATTTATATGGGCAGATTTAGAAACTACTCCTACCCCAAAAATAGAACCTACAGAAACATGAGTAGTCGAAACAGGTACGCCCAACCTACTGGTAAAAATTACTAAAAAAGAGGAATGGGGACTAATTCTCGTTTATTACCAACACAAAAACACCAAGCTTTATCTATGCCTAAATTTAGGCGTAAATAGCGGAAAAAACTGTAAGCGATCGCCGTAGGCGGCAGGCTGCGCCTGATCGCCCCTAAAACAATAGCAATAAAAGGACTAACCAATAAAGGCAGAAAAAAAGATTTGCCTAATGCTTCAAAATTAATATCCTGTCCGATTGCCATTAATCCAGCCCCAGTTAAAGCACCAGTTAAGCCATGAGTAGTAGAAATGGGAAATCCCGTTACAGTAGCTAAAATAACTGCTAAACCAGCCCCTAAAGCTACAGCAATATGAAACTGGTCTGTATTAGCAATTGCTTCGGGAACTAATCCTTTACCACTGAAATTTTTCAATAAAGCATTAGCGAGAGCAATAGAACAAATCGAGCCAGCAAAAGTAGTTAAAGTTGCCCACCAAATTGCCACCTTATAGTTAGTAGTATCACTACCAAATAAAGTAGCTACTCCTTTAAAATTATCATTTGCTCCATTAGCATAAGCCAAAAAAACTGTTACCCAAAACAGCGCGATCGCCCACATAATATTTCACCTTTTAGTTTAGGTACTAAGTAATGAGTATTTAGACTAATTTTTTAAACTAAGTACCCAAAACCCATTTATTATTGATTACTTAATAACTCCGAACTACTAACTCCGAACTCCGAACTCAAATTTAACAACACTCTCCCGGACTACAACAATCACTACCGCTAGTATCAGTTAAGTTATACTCAGAACCTTTAGTTTCTCTGGCATGACGAATCGCTTTATTTTTGCAGTTAAATGCTTCAGCTTCTTCTAAAGGAATATTTTCGTAGGGTGGTACGGGAATAATATCCTTAGAGTAAGGACTGCAACAGCTAGTCATAATTTGATAAGTCTTGTCGCAAACAGCCATTCTTTCTCCACGATAGAAAATATGACCATCATCGTCTTGTACTTGCTTCCAAGGTCCTTTATAGATTACTGATTGTTTTCTTTCCCAACACTCGCCCTCTTTGCCTTTATAGGCACGAACAGTCATAGAAAGAAATTCAATCCCATCCACTACTTGCCAGGGTTGTTCTTCTCGCTTGAGAATTTCAATACCGTAAAATCCTGCCGATTCAAACATTTTCAAGAACATATCTTCTCGAAACGCCCCAGAAATACAACCACTCCATAATTCAGGGTCATTGAGAATTGCTGGTGTAGGGTCTTCATCACAGACTATATCAGAAATAACCGCCCTACCACCCCGTTTAAGCACGCGGAAAATTTCTGCAAATAACTGTTGTTTATCTTGAGGACGAACTAGATTGAGAACACAGTTAGAAATAACCACATCTACACTATTATCGGCAATTAGTGGTTCTTGGTTACGCAAGCGATCGCATTCTGTTTCATAGTTGCTTACTTCCTCAATAGAAGTAATCTGATTATTTTGTAGCCAAGTTTGCACTTTATCTAGATTCAGTTTTAGGTCTTGAATTTTACCTTTCACAAACTCACTGTTGTGATAACCTAACTTAGAGGCGATTTCCTCTTGATACTTCCTTGCCAAAGACAGCATTTCATCATTGAAATCCACACCAATAATTTTTCCTTCTGCACCTACTTTTTGTGCCAAGATATAGCAGTTTTTTCCCGCACCAGAACCCAAATCGACTACAGTTTCTCCTTCGTTAACATAACGAGTAGGATCCCCACAACCATAGTCTTTGGCAATAATTTCTTCTGGTAAAATTTCTAAATAGTTACCCGCATATTCCGTAGGACAGCACAAACTTGGTTGTTGCTGCCTTGCACCAGCTTGATACCTTTCTATTACGGCAGTTTCTATATCATAGTCGATCGATGCAGACTGTTTGGCTTGGGAAGTAACAATATAGGTCACAAATAATCAATCCTTTACTTAACTTCAATCAATTACACTACATAAGAGGGAAGTGAATATAGATTCATTTACCCTCATAAAAGTATCTCACTGTTAAAATTTAATTTTTAATCTACTATTTCATTTAATTCAGCAAGGATGAAATTTTCCTGAGAAGAAGCTTGAAATTTTCCGAGTTTTTGGGCAAAATTAGCAGAAAAAACTAACAGATAGAAAACCATCCCGTAATACAAAAAGATATGACAGCCACACAAAATACTATTTGGTCACAATTCCTCAGACCTATTTATCAGTTGCTAGTAGATGAAAAACCCTTGAAACAGCTTTATGACAGTATCGACTGGGAAAAAGAAAGCGATCGCTTTAAAAATCCCGATCTTGTATATCCTCGCTACTATAGTTCCCAGAATTTTCATGGCATTAAAGAGGGTTACTTAAATCCTAGTACTGCCGTTACCTACGATTCTGTTACTCAATATGTTTTACCTCCCAACGAAACTTGGATACGTCAAGAAGTAATTAATGCTATTGGCGGACAACCGAGAAAAATACTCGATCTTGGTTGTGGAACTGGTTCGACTACTCTTCTGCTGAAGCAAGCATTTCCTAATGCAGAAGTAATCGGACTAGATTTATCTCCCTATATGCTAGTCATGGCAGAATATAAAGCCAAACAAGCAGGATTAGATATTCAATGGTTGCACAAAAAAGCAGAAGCTACAGGTTTTCCAGATAATGATTTCGATCTAGTTACTGCTTCGTTACTCTTTCACGAAACCCCTCCCATCATTACCCAACAGATTCTTAAAGAATGTTTTCGGCTACTCGTACCAGGAGGACAAGTTATTATCCTCGACGGAAATCAACAAACGCTGCGTCATACTACTTGGCTGACAGAAATTTTTGAAGAACCTTATATTAACGATTATGCAGAAGGGAGTATTGATGCTTGGCTAGGTGCAGCAGGTTTTGACTCAATTAGAACAGAAGATGTGTGGTGGACTAATCAAGTCAGTTGTGGATTAAAACCAATACCAAGCGAAAATAATTTCGCTCGAGTGCAGACGGAAATAGATACACTAGATTATCAGCATATCCCAGCACCTGTTTAACGAATATTAGTTATCAAATGACCTTAAAAGCAATCTTATTTGATTTCAACGGCGTAATTATCAACGATGAATCGATTCATGAAGAACTGATCGATGAGATTCTTTTAGGCGAAAATTTACGTCCAGAAGCTTTAGAATACAAAGAATTTTGTTTGGGAAAAAGCGATCGCGCTTGTTTAAAAGATATTCTTTTCCGCCGTGGTAGAGTCGTTACCGATGATTATTTAACTAAGTTGATCGAAGCCAAAACCCAAGCTTACCAACAAAAATTAGAACAATTAGAGACTTTGCCTATTTATCCAGGGATAGAAGCCTTTTTAGACCTAATTAAAACTCAAGAATTAGCTATTGGTTTAGTTTCTGGTGCTTTGCGTGGGGAAATTGAACTAGTACTACAAAAAGCTAGTCTTGCTGACTATTTCTCTGTAATTGTAGCTGGAGACGATTTAGAAGCTAGCAAACCCGAACCCGACGGTTATTTACTGGCAGTAGACAAATTCAATCAATCTCTGCCCAATCTTAATTTAAACCCTTCAGCATGTTTAGCGATCGAAGATACTCCCGCAGGGATAGAAGCAGCCAAAAAAGCAGGAATGCAAGTAGTAGGAATTGCTAACACTTATCCTTTGCATATGCTTCAACGTCAAGCAGATTGGACAGTGGACTATTTTAACGAAATTGAACTAGATAGGGTCAAACAAGTTCTAACTTAAACCCAGTCAAAACATTGATCGATGTTCGACGTTTAATGTTTAATGAATGTAAAGGGGAATTAGCTCAGCTGGTAGAGTGCTGCGATCGCACCGCAGAGGTCAGGGGTTCGACCCCCCTATTCTCCATCTCTCTCAAAAGCTCTCAAATAAACGCTCTCACAGGCATTTGAAAGGTTATCTCGTGATGTAATAGTCTCTCAATTTATAGGTCTATTGTGTTATTTTCGGTCAGTTTAGATATAATTTGGATCGAAAATGGATCGAAAAAACATATCGATCTATCGCTCTTTAAATTCTTTCCATGACTAAAACTGCTAGAGCAAAAAAGGGTACTGTCTCTGTGACTGCCGATAGAGGAAGACTACGTTTAGGGTGGCGGTATAAGGGAAAACGCTATTTTTTATTCATTGGGCTGCCTGATACTGTTACAAATCGTAGAGTGGCAGAGGCAAAGGCTTCTCAGATAGAACTTGATATCATGTCTGGACATTTCGATCCAACTCTTCGAGCCTACAAGGTAATCCTTCCCAATCAAAATCAACTTACAGTTAAGGGTTTGTTCGAGTTATTTATTCAGTACAAAGCCAAAAAAGTTGTTCCAGCCACGCTTGATAAATATCGTGCTTTGCACAGTTATTTGGACAAGTTTTTTGGAGAACGTTCAGTTGCTTCTTTGAATCTAAATGAAACTGAGAAGTTTACAACTTGGTACAACTCCCAGAACTTATCTAAAGTAGTCATTCGCGAACGGCTTAGTCTTCTGAGTTCTTGCTGGCAGTGGGCAATCGAGCAGGGCTTTGTAGAGATAAATTATTGGGCAGAAATGCCATTAAGGATTAGTATACCGCCAAAGCAAATGCCTAAGCCCTTCACTCTCAAGGAGATTAAGTCTATTATCGAGGCATTTAAAGTAGATCGCTACTATAGTCACTATGCCAATTTTGTCGAGTTTCGCTTTGGGAGTGGCTGTCGTACGGGAGAAATCGTTGGGCTATGCTGGAAACATGTATCTGAAGATTGCTCGACAATATGGATTGGCGAGTCTTTGGTTAAAGGAAAGCGAAAAGCTACTAAAACAAATCGAGCTAGGTATATCACGCTAACATCTGAGTTACAGAAAATGTTACAGGAACTCAAACAAACTTTTCCCGCTCCTGAAGAACTAGTATTTAAAGGACCAAATGGAGCACCTATCAATGGACACAATTTTGCCAAGCGTGGATGGAAAAAAATTCTAGCTAAATTGGGTATTGATTATCGAAGACCCTACTATACAAGACACACTTTGATTTCCCATGCCCTAGATCGAGGCATGAATCCAGTAGAGGTTGCACAACTGACAGGGCACGATGTTGAAACTCTGTACAAAAATTATGCAGGAAGTGTGAAGAGTCGTCCCCGTTTACCAAAGTTGTAAAAACCTGTTTCAATGAAAAATATAAGCCAGTTGACGAAGTGAATCGAGCGATCGGGCATAGCCTGGCACTGCGTGATCGCCACTACCTCGATTACTATGGAAACCCAACCAAAAACAAGATCGCTCGACAACTGGCACAGCGTTAGAGGCTTGGAGATATTCGCTCTAACATCTCCAAAAAAAAACAGCCGTAGGCATCCTTATTCTTGTTTAACCTATGCGGTTAATTTGAATTAGGTTGATGTAAATTGAATCAAAATGATATGAGTAGAGCAAAAGATGTTTCGGGAAAATAACTATCGAAGAGCTAATCAATATGACCAAGAAGATATTCAAAGAGAATAAGATTATTAGTTACAATTAGCACATAAAGTCAGCAAAATAT
>JAAUYH010124122.1_pt1 | contig 24517 bp, 17 predicted proteins | sample 7278061 | NCBI WGS metagenome assembly JAAUYH01 (sample SAMN14350203, study PRJNA611818) | marine sediment metagenome | isolation source: surface marine sediment (0.6m) | place: French Polynesia: Moorea | collected 2018-08 | reverse complement strand
GCCTTCGAATAACTTCATTCAGTTTTTATCTCAAATACTTAATTCGGATCCAACATCAAAGCCAAAATTTGTCCAAGTCAAATACTGACCTGGAAATAGCTGTCTCCAATCTTAACCTACTAGATGCAGGAAAAGAAAACATTGTTTTATTCTGCCTCAAATGATTGCAAAGGATTGTAATAAAGATTATTCGCTAAATTCTAAATAATTCTGTAATGATGAATGATTTCTGGTGAATATTTTCACTTATTTGTCTACAATCAGCATATTCGACAAGTGCAACCTCTTTAATTGAACATCTGTGAGTCGCAGAGAATCCAATGAATTATTCCAACCTATACTACACCTCCGCATTCTCTGCAAATTTTTTTGTAATTTATTTGGCACTAGTTTACTATTTATGTTTTCTACCCAATCCGGGATGAATTCTTTTCATACTTCCGATCCATTTTTTTACAGCATAAGCTATATAAAAAAATAACATGGATTTCCTTCACATAGTATTATTCTCGATCCTGTGGCTTTTGATTTTGTTGCTCCGAAGCAGCATATTATATCACGTCTTTAAAACTAGGTGTAAGGATTACGACTGTTCCAATCAACTTTTTCAGTATTATATTTAAGAACTGACTCCCCAAAAGTGCGCTAAGAAGAGTGGCAGTGATGTGCTCCCCGCATTACGGGAAGCCCCAAATGGAAATCGTAATATTTCTGCACATGATTCTATTGAGTAATCTTACCGTCTGGAAGTGATCGGAACCAGCTCAGGGTTTCCATACGAACTTAGAATCTAACAAGGCATATCCAACTTGATTTGTATCAGAAAATTAGAAAGGAAAGCCATGAACTATGTGTTAGTTATAGAACCTTGAGGGCTCATATAAATACTCAATGCCTACCTAAAAATATATAAAAGGCAAAAACAGAAAATTGGCTTAGGATCGACTAAAACTAAAGGCAAAATGTACGAATATTTTGTAGAATTCTATAGTAATCACTTTTCCAATTATATCTTCTGCAGGGAGTGAACCTAATCAGCAAAACTCTATTGGATCCATTAATCTACAGAACAGACGATCTGCTATCGGCTACTCCAGCAAATTAGTGGGTTTTTTAAACTGCAATAGAAAAATGAAATTCTTTGTTTCAATTTATTTCAAGAACTATTTCCATACTCCTACAACCAGCCTTTCTGCTTCCTCGAATTGTTTTCTACATTCCTATCTACCGACTTGGTGTTCATCTAAATATTTTGCTGAAACTATTGACTTCAAGTTCAGTAGATTTATGGATAGCAACTAAAATTTCACCGCTTGTAAGGAGAACCATAACTGTCTCCTACAGGAAGTTGTGATGCTGTACAGGATTCTGTCCCCGAGATCAATTTCAGAATTTCGAATACCGAAAAATACGGTAGTTTGGTCTACGATTACTTGTTGTTTGTGAACGGGGTAATTCAATAGCTCTAAACGATTTGTTTAGTAATTGAATTGAATGTTTTGTTCATGAAAAAAACGTTGATTTTTTACATCTTTTAAGATGTGGCTCTATATTATTTGCGTTGATTTTCATCACACGTTTTCCTCTATGCCGTTGAAAAATTAGTGCCACGAGTGTGCAAAGTTTCACACTGAAAATCCTACTTATGAACACAATGGTAGTTGATGATATGTCTAATTTTTCGAAGAAATTTACAATTTTCTAGAGATCTCGCATCGAGCTCCGAAGCTGTCAACTTCATCGGAAATAGGACGAGGAAAGTCTCGATTGATTGGGGATAGAGATGAATCTGCATAATGGAGAATTAGGCCGAGCAGACAAATGCCTTGAGGCATTTTCTAAATCGACGAGGCCCAGAGATCCGGATCCGAAGAAATTGAAGGGAAGCGGAGTAGGGAGAAGAAACCGACTAGTGGAGGTTTCGGGCGATCTGCAGACCGACGGGGTCGCACTGTAGTCGTGCAGAAGTGCAGAATCTAACGTATCGACGTGAGGATAGTTGTGTATGTCGCGTGATGTCAGGAGACGGTCGACTTGGCATCAGGTGTGAAGGGAAAGTGTATGAATCAAAGTGAATAAAACGAGTCCACCATGAAATTTGGAAATTTGCATGGAGTGAATTGCTCAGAAGAAAAGAGTGTCAGACAATGCTCGAAAACGAGGTTGCGGTTGCGTCAAAACTAGGGCAGGTTTAATAGAGAGAGCTGGAAGTCGAATAAAGCGAGAAAGAAAGCAGGTCCGAAATGGAAACAATGTCACTGCACATAAAGCGGGCATGTTATTCGTGTTGAATTTATGACATGGCGGGTGCGTTATACTGATGGCAATCAGAAAGGGGACGAAAGTACCAGAAACTTGATTGTTTGCCCGATCATAATATGAGGAGATTCCTGTCCTAGTCGAATGTGGCGGAAATGGAGGCGCTGTACTGTAATATATTGGAATGATTTGACAAAATGGGGATCACATTTATATTCGGGTATAATCGGGCAACCATAGAGCTTTCAGTGAGAACGAATAGCAAGTAGGTGCACAAATGGACATGTGACGAAACAGATTCGTGGTGGTGAAATGACCAGAGGTGTCGGTGAAGGGTGGGGATGATGTAGGATGACTTGGACATGAAATAGGGAAGAAAGAAGAGCATGATGATGATGATGATAATGATAATAAGATGATTGAAGGAGTAGAGTTGGTAAGTTAGGAGAGTTGGAAAGTAGTACAAGAGAGAAAAGAAGAAAGAGAATAAAGGGAAAACAATAGTGAAATAAGAGGAAGAAAAGTGGAGAGAAGGAACAGTAAGCAAGCAAGCAAGAAGAGCAGTAGAACAGAAAGAAAGTGTAAACATATCAACAATGAATGTGTGTTTATCATTTTAGGAAATGTTGTCAAGCGTATGGCGCTATAATCGGGCTCGCAATTGCAATCGCATATGTCTGACAGCAAACACAGAAAGCAAAATTGCGGTTAGAATATAAAAAATAGGAACAAGTTGGAAGCGTAACAACGGTTCAGCGTGGGTGCGTAAGTATGGAAACAACAAGGAAGATTCGTGGAAAGTTCGAGTCGGCTATAAAAGGGGTGTATGCGGTGCGATAGTGTTGCGAGAAATTCGATTTATTTCGCGCACTTATCATATTTCTGTTCTGCACACACTACACTCACTCTTTGCACTACAACTACCAATGCATTGTGTGTGTGTATGTGAGGAGGTTACTGTAGCTATCAAGTAAAACAAACAAGCAAGCAAGCAGAAAGGCGGAAACTTAAACAAATCTGGGCTGGCGATTCTGCTTACTAACCCAGCCACCCACACACATTTGCCTATCCACCCACTCACTCGCTCACACTTACCACACCACACGACCACAGTACACCACAGTACACCACAGTACACTCTCAATAATGTAATAATTATTACAACATAGTATTAGTGTAGTGTACTATCAAAATGTTATGTATCGAGCAAGAAATAGATTGACAAGTTTGCCAAAATATGATATTTTGCTATGCAGGCACCCACTCCTCTGATTCGACTATTGCCACAAGATCCCGTTGCCTAATCTGCTTCCCATAGCATATTTCTATTTTTTCTTATTTATCATCCCTCTACTCATCTTCTCACTACTACACCTCCCAACTCACCCTCACCAACACATCACCATCTTCATCATGCAACATCTTAAACCTACGCCCCATGGTGCTGTGGTCACCACTGACCTGGCTTTCGAAACTTTATCTGCTTCACGTGTATTACCATCCAACACTTCGCCCACACCAACGTCTACCACCACCACGGAACCTCGCGGCGCTGGACGTCCCGTAGGTTCCGCCGCACCATTATCACCACCCAACAAGAAGGCCTTACTCCAAAAGTGGCGCGGTGGTCAAGATGAACATGAATTGAACGAGGAAATATACAGTATCGTGGCGAAACCGAAGCAACCGAAGCGCCGATTCCCCAAGTTACTTGCTTTCGACGAAAATGGCATTCCGGTATCGGCACGTTCGAAACTCGCTCGCCCATCTATGAAAGGTCCGAAGCGTGGAAGACCGAGAAAAAGTCACGTCGCTACCTTGCGTCGGCCACGTACCGACAATGGTGATATCGCGAGAAATGAACTCGAACGTGTTCAAGACACCGCCAAGACCCGCATGCACATCAAAATGAATCTACGAGGAAGACGCAAGTTGGAGAATTGGTTGCGAGATGCAAAGAAACTTGAAAAAGCCGCGCTCGCTTTCGCCGTGCCAAGACTTGATGTGGATATGCGTTTGTTGAGTGAAGATGAAGCGATTTGACGTGCGGCATTGTCTAACATGCCGAATGCAGACCTCAGGATTGTTGAGGCACTCAAATTGAGGTGTGAGACGAAAGAGGGCGCCGTGGTTTGGGATTACATTTGCGGATATCAAGGTGGTGCCGCTGATGGACAGGGACAACCGATTATGGTTCATCAGCCGGTGCACACATTGGTGGCATCCACTCGACCTACGGCAACGTCGTCTACACCTAAGGCAACACAATCGGAATCGCAACAAATTGGTGGTGGGACGGCAGCGAGAGAAAGTCAAGTCACGGAGAATGGCGTTAGTCCACTACGTCGCGCGACACCACAAGCTATCGTCCTGACGCCGAGGTCATCGATATTGTCGCAAAGCAAGCAACCGATAGTGACAAGTATGGCACAATATTCGACGGTGATGTCACAGGCGTATGTGACGACACGGCGAGTCGCGGCGCCGTCTCGTGCTGCAACGAAACGCACGGCGGCAGCGCTCGCAAATCCTACGGCGACATCATGACGTTGAAGGTACAGTAGGTCAGGACGATAACAGGAGGAAGGCCTTGGAAGGGCAGACAATGGGTGCTACAACAAGCATGACGTCCGCAAATGATCAGGTTGAAAAGAAGTCGTGGGAGAAAAGCGGTGTACGGAAAACAGGAGGATTTTTACGTACACAGGATCGATAAACACGCTTCGTGGATGCAGAATATGGCTGTCGCTCATTGGTACGTTCCTATTTATGCACTCCTCCTTGTTCCACCCGCCATCATATCTTTTTCGTTTTTCTACACAACTACTACGCCCTTTTCTTATCTTAATTGTTTTACCTATAATCTCTCACTTCTACTACTGTACATGGACGCACTTGTCATCATCCCCCAGCTCATCATTTTCGTTCTCGCTTCCTCACACACACACTCTTTGTTATGACATCTTCTTTCCGTTCTCTCTTTTTATCCGCCACAGTATCATTCGCTTCCGCGCCCGATATGCTGCGACTGCCGTACCGAGATACAGTATCAGTACAGTAGAATCGACGGTTGGAAAACCCTCTTCTTCCCCCGTGAAAATCTTATTTGTTTATCATATTTCCAACACATGAATGAGCAGACACCTATCGTTTTTTCTGCTTTTCGCCCTTTTGTCTATGTCGACGACCTTTCCATCCTGGGTGACCATTCCTTCACATTTACCCTCCATTAGCATGTCGACGTCCTTCGTTTTCGCGCACTCCATGCACTGCATTGCGATTCTTTCTCATTCTGCATCATGCCTGCACAGCCTTCCTTGACGAGTCGAACCAGATCCCACTCACCTTTTCCTTCTCTTTCGCCGCTACTTCGAGCCCAAACAATCCATTCGACAATGCGCGGCCTTTGTCGTAACTTTTGCATCGTCTCGATCGCAATGGCACCCTTGTTATATCGCTTTCTCGATGAAGCCCACAACGCCTTGGCGAAACAACAAAATCAATCATGGCACATCCGTGTATCTACCTGTGCATCGTCGCGGTTATGTTCGGTACCGTGTTCGGTCATGGTGCAATGACATGGCCACCACAACGTGGTATTACGAATGGGTTTAATTTCGCGCATGTTAATGTTAAGGATGACGGCGCACAGAGTGATTGGTACGCTCATTTTCCCGCTGGTGACAAGGGTACTAGCCCCGGTGCGGCGATGCGAAGTCAGCGCAATGCAGCCGGCCCAGAAGGATGGAAACCGTATGATCCGTTCAACCATGCTTTCAAGTGGCGTGCTGGCGTTTGCGGGGACACTTTGTGGGGCAATGACCATTTGAGAGGTGGCAAGTATTATAATGGCGGTAAAATCCATGCCACCTACGACGAGGGTGGCCACATTTCCGTCGACCTCGCCATCGTCGCCCACCATAACGGATACATGGAGTTGTTCGTGTGTGATGTGGCGAGGTGTGCTGGTGAGATTTCTCAGGACTGCTTCCGCCATGGCGCTTGCCATCGTCTCAATCGTGTGTGGGATGAGAGTTGCGAGAGTCGGAACGATTGGAAGTGTGCTCCGATTGACCCCAACTACCCCAGTCGCTGGTACTTGCCGTGTGGGAAGAGCGGGACCCCCGGAAATGGCGTGGATATATACGGACATGGGAAAATCAAGTATCAATTGCCTGCGGGTCTCACTTGTGAGCACTGTGTCGTACAGTGGTACTGGGTGGCCGCAAATGATTGTAATCCTCCTGGAGTGGTTGACTTTTACAAGAGTGACCGTGCCCCGCACTGGGGTGATTGTCCCGGTCAGGGTGAAGCGAAAGGAGGTTGGAGACGATGGGAAACTATGTGTGACGGGCCGAAAATGCCAGAGGAATATTTTCAATGTGCAGACATTCGCATCAATCCGAAGGCAACCAACTGGAATCAACAGTGGGGAACGGCGGAAAATAATCATGTCGGTGCACGTGGACGCAAGCGTTCGAGTATGGATTCACCAACTCGCGGAAGTCCTGGCAAGTCTGAGAGGGGCACGCGAACGCCAGAAAGTAGAACTATTCGTGGATTACCTATTACGAATGGACCGAGCAGTGGCACTCCGGATAAGAAGAGCAAGAAAAAGAACCAGGGCAAGAAGAAAAAGAATAGAAAGAATCGCCGAAAGAACAATCAGAATCGAAAGCGTAACCGCCGTCGCCGCCGCCGTCGACGTCCGAACCGCAATCAGAACAAGAATAATAGGAACAGCGACAACACCACCATGGATTCGGCGAACCAAAACAAGAACACTGGACCTACGAACTCGTCTTGGCGACAGCGTAGAATGTAATAAGCGCAAGTCAGAACACGGAATAAGTATATTGTCAACAAAATAAACAATGCGAACAATTTTGAACACTAAACTTTATTTTTGACTACCCAACAATTGAGATGAAGCACTTCTGCATCCGATGAAGTGGAGGCTAGTAGTCGATCGATATTTGGTGCTCTGCCGACGTGGTCGTATGTGGTTTCGTTGCCAAATTAAGAACTTGGACACCGATGCGGAGGCATTTGCGTCACCTCATTTTTCCGGCCAATATTTGTTTGGCTATCCAAATAGTCATTGTCGAGAAGGTTACGGTTATTCTCAAAGCACTACTGACTACTTGTCACTGAGCGATAGTTTGGCTTCTCGAATCAAGCAAGAGTAATTCAAACACCGAATTGCTACGGTTCTCATAGGAAATAGTTATGAATAGTACTGTACTTGAAGTAGAGTAAGACGGTTGCTGTTCGGAATGGAATTTCCGTTGCTTGTCTTTGCAAGTACATAACCCGTGCTATCGTGCTTCCAGTTATGATTCCTACGTTGTTCGTCTTCTTCTCCAACTACGGTATTTCCCTTTCATTTGGGTAACGGGGTCAGTATACTGTAGTTCCACAAATTTGTTGCGAGCTTCAGGAAGACTTGAGACTTTCGACGCTCTTGCACTCCAGTTCTGAGTAAGGGGCAGTCAAGTGAAGAATATACTGTACAGTACAGGGGTTCCTCGGAATAAGGCCAGCAGAAACGCCTGGGCTTAAACCGAGGGCACCCAAATTGAGAAGTTTGAGAATTTCAATTGAAATTAGTCCCACACCTCAGCAGAAACCAAAAATAGGAGAGTAGGCATCATCCGAGGTGGGACTTAAAACGAGGTACGCTTGATTCGAGAACCCCAGTAATAACGCTAGCTGTTTCTGTTTGGAGTTTAATGCCAGCCGAAAGTCTCGAGAGTAACCCTTCCGTGGTTCTGATTCGTCTTGCCGACTTTCTTGAATTGTACTGTACTGGTACTCGAAACCGTGTGGCATACTAATGATAAATACCACAAAACCGAACAATATTGTTTTCTAATTAAACGCTCAACTTTACCCTAGTCTCGTCTCCGTAGAAAAAACCACCCCAAGTCGTCCACGAAGCACCGCCTCTTTTACTTTGACTAGATTTACAATCGAGTGTTCAACATCTGGTCGGTAGTGCGCCTCTTGCACCATCGTTTTCCCAACAGAAGAAACTTGCATTAGGTTTGGGTTTAATAGAAGACGTCGACGTCAGCGCCGACCACTCGCAGTGCTAGTGCTGTAGATCTTGAAGTTTTCTTCCGATACTATTGTCGGTAGGTAGGTTGTAGCAGCCGATCCGCTGAGTTGGATTTCACAGTACTGTAGAAGCAAAAGTGAAAACGGTTGATCTGGCAAACTGGAACATGGCGTGGTCGGCATGTGAAACAGAGCTCTAAGTTTACTGTACTATTATCATACCACGCACTGCAAGTCGAAACCCGAGATAATTTGGACGTTATTCGAATCAACGAATGAACAGCGAATACTGTATTATGCACATTGATGAGAGACATTGTACGTACGCCAGAACCTGTTAGGTTCGGGACTTACGTGATCATCGAGAAAACTGCTGGAGACCAACGGGCACGAGGCCGTGTTCGAGCGACAGCAACCTCATTTCGTGGATGCATTCTTCTCGATCGACCTTACTTTCGTTTCACACAATTGATTAGGTGTTCTCTGAAATGTTGATGCAAATGACCTCCCGCTCGATTTCCTTACCTACATAGGGTGTACGAATGCTGTCAAGACTTGGGACAATGCGGCTGCAGGATTTCCTAGCAACCCAGCTTCTGGGATGGATACCCAAGTTGCACCGCACCTAACTTTTGGGTGACGCTTCACTTGAGGTACCATGATTTCCCCTGTTCAAGCTTTTCCAGGGCGGTAAGTACCAACAAATCTCGCAGCATGTTGGTTGGCACACCATTTCCTGTCGGGTCCGTAGTGTGGGCAAGCGGATGGCCTGGGCGCATTGAACCTAATGATGAAAACCTGAAGAATTATCAGCGGCCTTGTGGAGAACATGAACGCGCCGTATTTTTCTTCAATCACGGAGATCGCCGTGGGTTCGTGCATATATCGCAACTCCGTGATTATCTGGCAAACATACATCGCTACTACAAGGTCTAAACTCCTGCACTCTGTGCCGCAGTCCATGAAGCGAATAGATGGATTTTGGACAAGGTTGGAGCACCTGAACCGTTAGTTCCTGAGAAGATTGTAATGCGGGAGTTCGACAATACCTTCGGCTTGTTATCTGAGCTGGTACGCAGTTGCTCATCGACACTGCGAAGTTTGAAACTATTCGAAAAGAGATCTATGTCCATTGAGAACAAGCTGAAACAAGTTGTTCACCTACTAGCGGATGTGGTTGGGCAGGATTGCCTTGAGGATCAAGTCCACACAGATCAGCCGGCACGGAAATATTCAGGTATTTCGTCAGAGGAACAGTGGCAAGAGAGCACCGTTCAAGTGAAGGAAGAAGACAGGATCGAGGGAGAGGAGTCTGAAATTGATATGTTTCGTCTTATCCAGCTGCTGACCAGGGAGATAATCGATTCCGAAGAGGTAGTTCAGAGTATCAGCACGCTCAAAGGGTAATCGTGAAAGAGCGAGAGAGAAAATGGCAACTCGAAATAGAAGCAGTGCAGCGCTGCAGTGAAGTGCAATGTTTACTTACTCAAAGAGATGCATTAGTTAGAGGATTGCCATGGACGAAGCATGAGGATGGGCTAACCGATGGGAAATGCACACAAGGGTAAACAGTTAAATGCATATTTTGCTTAGGTGTTCAGATGCGAATACGAGACAAGGTTGCTTATACAAACCTTATTGGCGTTGCTTCATTGGATTCTTTTCATGATATTCTGTTTCCGTATTTAGTTCAGTTTCTGTTACTGTAATCGTTTTCAACAAGTCTCACCAATAAATGAACTGGAACGATAAATAATGACGAATCAAACAGCGCCATCAGGTTTACGGAAATAGAAGACAAAATGGAAACGGAACCTGATTCTGCGTCCACGATGAATTGTGCAGTGAAAGGGAAATGCTGAGATCAATGCTCAGCGTTAAGTTAGCACCGACAAGTTGCGTGCTGTAAACAGAACGTTGTTTTATATTCACATCTATGCAGAACCGCACCGCGCGCATGATACAACATTTTAGAATTTCTACCGATTAAAGTCCGGACGGATAGAACGGATTATTTTTTGACTGGACAAGTGGTTCAGGATTTTTGGGACTGTAGTTTGGTATACTGTTCCACATGTAAGTCTGTATACAGTGACAACTATGAACGTCCACCAATTCGCAAGTCAAAGATCGAACTTTTGAGTATAGAGAATGTTGAGAAAACCGGATATGGCCTGTAACGAATAAAACGAATACTGGATGGTTTGCACTTGGTAGAACTACTTCAGTATTACAGTACAGTACTAGCTTCTTTTTTCACTTCGCTGTATACGTAACTCCGTGTTCCATTATCATGCAAGTCTTCATATGACTCCCTGTGTCGAGCCTTACTCAGCAACCATTCAAATTATTTTGAATGGTATGCAATGCTGTCAAATTGGTCGAAGTAGCGGCATTTCTCAGTCAAACAGTTTGTATGTGGCCACTACTCAATTTTCAATAAGGCGATGAAAAATGAAAAGGGACCACCGCGTCTCCACTAATTACTGTAAATCATGCTGTTCAGAAAATGTAAGGACAAGTACCGTAGTATTGTACCATAGACAACTTTTCTACGATCCATAGAGTGTATGGATTGCTGTTTTAACAAGGGGATTTTGTTTTAAACATGTTTCCTCTAATTAACTTTTCGGTAATCCAACTAACCCGGCTGTTATTGTTTTTACTTTATTAAACAAAATCGTCCCGAAAGAATAGGTTGAATGATCAATCTTTTTTGATCTTACCCCTTGGAGACCATTTCTCACAACTCAGTGAATTGTAACAATAGACCATAATTGAGGAAGATTATTTCAAACCAATTACAGCTTGCTCCAGGCCATTTGTTAAATGGAACTGCAAGCCGTGGCTTTGGACTTCTTGATGGAGAGCCCAAAATTCGTTCTGTAGCAGGTTCCAGTAGTATAGATTAATTCTGCTCCACATGCAGAAATGTGAAGGGACGAATTGGGTTAGCAGATTGGACCAGCGCAGATATGCTGCGTACTGTACAGTACACGCAATAATGCAATAAGGGATGGAGGGGATTTGACCATTAAAAACAAATTTCCGATTTTCATCGATATAGAACGAGGATCGAAGCAACAAACTCATTTTTCGTTGCAATAGTTGTCTGGACAGTCGGTCTATCATTCTTCGTATCTCCAATTGACTGTCATATCCAGAGGGCCATACGAACAAATGTGACATGGAATGCAAGGCTGCGACTGAAAAAAACTGATTTCTCGTTCTTTTTTTTTGGCGACAGCAATTCAGTCGTGCCTGTCTTTCCAATCTAGAAGGTCTTGACCTCGAAAAAGTATCCACCATACAATTTCAAGATTGATAACATCTAATAGTCCGAATCTCTGGGCAGTGACTATTGCGAACCTCGATAATTGAGTTACCGTCTTTTATTTCGATTTGCGAGTTCTTAAGTTAGTTTGAAGAAATACTAATTATTAAAACCATAAATAAAGGTAGAATTATCGCATACTGATGGAATTCGTTTTCCTAAGCAGTTCGCAATTATCTTGGGTCAATTTCGTCCTATCAGAGTGCCATCATCGCGATCTGAGAATAAAATTTCGAAAAAGCCTTGCTGACTACTTTATCAAGCATATAGTAAAAAGCCTCATAGATGGACTTCCGAAAATTAATTGCTGTCCCAGCGCCGCGGTACTCCACATTATTTGCTTGTGAAAACTAATTTCAATGCGAAATTGAAAACTAAGTAAGACAAAACTTAAGTGAAATTTGAACAGAAAGTTAAAAATGGACAATATGAACGTAAGTTATATCAAAAGTAGAACTCACCTTTTCCCCGCTCCCAATATTAACACAATTCATCCACGAAATGTTGTTAGGGCACTTTTAGCAGTTGTGTAAATATCAATTATAAAAAGAATAAAACTATTCGTCTCTATGGGTCCTGTAAGCGTTACGGCTGAAGGATAAATAAAAAAGCTGAGAAATCAGAGGACCGTTTAGAATGACTGGCCTCTTCGGTTCGACAGATACCATGATATGCCTTTTAAAGATCCTTAAATAGCCAGAATAATGTCTGACTGACTTAAAGTGCTATTTAAAGCACAGATGAAAGCTCAAACCATTTTCATAGCGTGGACGATTTTAGAAACATAAGAAAGCCTTCAACAAAAGGGCCTAAGAAACCTAGATGCGGATTCTTGAGGAAAAACGACGCATGGCCGTATGTCATGTCAAAATGAGCTGCATCTAAGAGAGATCGTAACTCAATAAGTAGACAGGCAGAGCACGGAGTAACTTACCTCAATCGCCTTACAAACCATTTCCGAAAGGTTAGAACTAAATTTCGCAAGGAAAAGATGATGCTTTATCGATAGATTTATGATTCTCACTATTACAAGTTGCCAACTCAAGGATAGAATCAAGAATCGAAAAATGGTACTAAACGTACGTTGAGCTCATGCACAAATGGACATTGAGTCAGATGGTCGATAAACTAAAAGAAAAAAGAGGCATGGACTCTGCAGACAATGGGCAGTTGTCACCAATAGTGATTTAGCATCATGTCTTCTTCCACAAGAACAACACTTCCCTCTGTCGAGGCGAATTTTGGTTCGAAGAATGCCAATTCAACTTCGAAGATGAGAAGTACATGTTATGAACTACAGTAACTCAATTATACTATGGATAAGAAAAATTATATCCAAAATCGAGAACTGAATTTACAATCGAGAACATAAATCTGTCCAAAGTAGTTCGACTCCAGGGCCAAATAGATTCATTACCTTCCGAAATTTTACACCTGTCGTACGAATAAACGCGTACTCTATATTTGGATCGAATAATTTCTAGACGCCATGGTTGTCGTAAGACCAGCAAATCTTGTGGTTAGTCGACAGACTCAACCTTCTGTGCAGTTAAGTGCGCCCCAATAAGGTGAGCGACGTCTTAACCCAGCGGAACTGGAAACGGAAATGGCCACACGGATTTCATCGCGTACAGCTCCGGGGCCTACCTGATCCTGGCACTCGAAAGAGTTTGCCCACGTGTGTGATAGAAGAAGCCTTCGTCCGCTTTGTCGGTAGTGTCGATGATAATCTGTTGTTTTACTTCCTTAGAGATTCACACAAATAAAGAAAATCACTTGGCAGTTTATTTACACTAGCTATTTCCTTACACCTAATCTCCACCGGTTATATTAATGTGTAAGCAATGCATAACAGACAATTCAGAGGTAGGTATGTCTTATAGTGTAGCGTGCAAGATAACGGTTTCATCATCTTCTGTGGCACATACCTGCGGCCCAGAATGAGAACAATGAATAGGCAGTCAAATAATCGGGGACAAGGACACCATGAGAAGATATGGCGACAGACTTCTTTAGAAAGCTTTGTAGGACAGTTTTCTATGAAATACCTTGGTACTTGCTATACAATGCATCAGCTTCAGTTTCAACATGTGATTTAAGATTTCTGCTTGCTCTAACGCCTTTGCAGTTCTTTACTGAACGACACTAAAACTCCAAGATTTGAGTGTAGTCATCTTGGTTCAAAATATTGACGGACAATGAAAATAATTTCTGTTCATGAACAATCTTACTTTCGCCCTCGTTTCAATTAAACGTCATGAGAATCGTTCATCGTAGAATGTTGGCTTAAGAAAAATTACGTTCGTATGCAAATATTAGTTTTTTAAAGCTCTTGTATGCAGTACCATAGCTTGTATTCAATTTTAAATCCATCACAAAATTTCTGTTAGTGCAAAATTTCGTCTTTTGAGAATTATTGTATTTTTGATGCATACTTGCTGTGAGAAGAACCAAGAAAAGGAGGCTAAGGATTAAATTTAAGGACCGAAAAATCAGTGGCCGAAGTAGTTGGATATTGCCCGGTAGATACGATAGAAACGTTACACAGGTAACGAATAATCGACAGTGGCAGCCTTCCTGACAGAATGACATTGGTAGCTGAACGACGTGCTCCCTGACGGAGGGTAAGGTCCTCCGCAATAGCCGCCCTTGGTGTGCTTACAGTTTGAGAAAGGCTTGGACAACTGTAAGTACAGATGTTAAATGAGGGAATCATGCCTACGTTAAAATTACAAAATTACCAAAATTAGCATGAAACATGGAAAGTTCAGGCTCAAGTGCATTTGTAGGTAACGCTTCCCTTCAATCATTAAACATAGAAAGTGAAGAAAAGGAACATTGATACGAGAACATGGAAAGATACTAAAATAAGAAAAAAATGGAAAATAGAAGCCTCAACGGCAATTGGTTAAAAAAGAGAAAAAGGGGATAAATAGAGTTTCATGCAGGTTCTCGGATTCTCCTGATACAACAAAAAACCCCTGAAATGGAGACTATTTTCGGTTTTCCTGTGTTACATATGATTTTACAACGGTTGTTGTTTCCATCTTATACGACGAACAAGTAGTGCAGAAAAATCGCGGTTTGTTGTCGAACGTTTAATAAAGAACACGAGAGATCTAGGCTAGACTTAATAATGTTTTTTAGATTTAGTATGCGTAGAATTGGGTATTACGGGTTCTCGGCGGAACAAAACAGAACCTTTATCGCAGTAAAATTTCGAACTAAATCATCAAATCGCTGCTCACAGCTGATACAAGTATATCGATATCAAGTTTGAACTTTCTGTCCCTCGTTGACTGTTAAATTATTGCTATAAAGCCTGTCATTAGATACTGACCTATTACGAGACGATAGATGTTACATATGTGTTGCAAATTTCCAAAAAATTCCACAGAAGTGCCTACAAATTGTCAAATGACTACACTGAATCCCCCGTTATACCGTCAATAGGCAATGATAGCCCTGAAAAATTCCACACAGTTTCGATCTATTCAACGTGGGAGAAGCCGACTTGTACAACAGACAGAAACCTCAGCGAAGATAATGCCGCAGCAATAATTTTTACAAACTCTTTGTCCACGGTGAATAAAAGACAGCACATGCTCTTCCTTTCAGCAATTGTCTAGAAATATGGTAAATGCCATGTCGTGACCGTTACAGTGGTGTTGTCTGGTTTCCGAGCGCTTTGATCGAAATGTACCAATATTTTCCCGTGAATGGCAAAGAAATTCCATAGACTTACATCCCGAAGCAAAATTCAGTGACATATTCTGTAGAAATTCTTTCGCAATCTTTCAATGATAAGCATTAATTCAATATAAAAATAGTAATTGCTAGAAAAGGTGGAGAAATTTCAACGGATAGTATGTACATGGAGGTCAATTTAGTGATTTCACAGTGCCCTACTTCACTATGGAATGATCTTGACTGCTATGGAATGCTACGAAAATTGAGATCTGAGACAAGACTATTTTTCGCACAGGATATCAAACTCGGCCCTCTGTATCTAATATTCGCTCATTCTAGAAATTTCCCTGTGCCAAAAATACGATTGCGAAGGCTACATTTTCATTAAGAGCTTGACATTGGCCAAGGATGTAGTAACCGTGAGCCACAGAATGGAAGTATAATTAGTAATTTATGCTCTCTGAGCGCCGAATGAGCGATACATGCATTGAATATTTCGTTACTTCGACAATTTACAATGCATTCCACTAAAGTATGTGAAATTCATTCTGTACTACACCATGTTGGAATGGATTGAGTGATCTAAGGAAGCTAGTGAAAGACTAAAATTGCGGCTTGTTGAGGAACATACTACTACTTTGCTGAATGAATCTTGCAATTGGCGGAAACCGTCGAGAAGATAATAGAAGATCATAGCTAGGAGACGATCCAAAAATTAGGCGCAGATGTGGCAATCAATTTCCAGACACATAAGTTCACTCTGTTGAACTCTATCACATGGTATTTCATCAGCTCAGAATGAAATTTACTTCTTATTCATTTATGATACTTGTATTTTTTGTAATTCTCTTTTTTAATTTATGTCCGAAGTTCGGATTGATCAATAGTATCGTTTCAGTACCAAAGATTTGACCCGTAATCTCGTCAGATAACATGGTCCAAGACAGAGATTAGAGGGATTTGACGAAGTAACAGAATCCGAAGTACAGCTAGCATATCTTTTGACTGTTGAGTAACTTAAAATATGCAGATTCCCGACCAACGCTATCGAAGGAACTACATAAAGTTTGTAGATAATGCCTTAAGAAGTTTGAAGCGATAACTATGGACAAGGAAGCTCGCAGACTACGAACTTGCCGTGTCCTCATTTTCGTACGCGAGCAGGAACCGTTTTCCTGGTATCTCTTGTAGTGAACTCTGTGTTTACGCTATACCAGTATTGAATTCTGTAAGTAGACTGATTTCACTGCCTTAAACTTGCTTATTTCGTGCTCAATTCGCTTCAAGAATAGATTGTAACGTATCCGCCTGCATCGTTCACCTATTTTTGAATATTACAATGATATACAGAATAACTTCCTAAATAAACTAATTTTAAATTGTTCGCACATAAGTCGTCTAAAATAATTAACTTGTAGATTAACACACAGATTTACTACCTCAGCACTTTTGTGTTTTCCATTTACTGTTCATGCTGAAGTGTATATTATTAAAATTGGATTGGTGAAGGTAACGGCTTCTATTCTTTCATATGTTGGGTCGGCGTATACTGCGTATGATGCTCAGAAAATGATATTTGATATATATTTTCTGACATACAAATAATGTACTGAAAAAATGGATTTATTGCATCTTTTAATTTTTAGAAAATCTGAGTGAAGCACGTAAAGAACCATGCTCGAGTATTCGCCCACCACTGCTCATCACGAACGATAAAAGAGAACACAAATGCTACTAGCAGGATTGATATTGGCGTCTGTAACTCAGCAAGCATCGAACTTGATTCGAAAGACGAGAGCGATAATTCTACCACCATCAACAGCCAAGAAATAAAAATTTGAAAAGGTGAACGGAAGATCACAACAATTCTCAAATAGCACGAACCGTCGCGTTGTCTATTTCTCACAGTTGGAGAAACCAAGTTGAGAGATTTCTATATTAATTGTCAAAATTGAGAACCACCGATTAAAAATTTAACTATTTCGAAACTAATTTCGTATAATTGCGTATTTTGATTATGTGAGAACGCAACATAGTTTATTCTGTTAGATATTTAACAACTGTGAAACTGAAATAATAGCCAAGTCGAATTAGTTCAATGCGTTAAAACCAACCCAATCAGACGCGTAGTTGCGAAGGCGGTAGCCTAAATTGATGTTGTTCGAACAAACCATGACTCTAACATATTAACGCTGGTAGCTATTATCGCCACATCAAGTGTAGTCATTATTTCTACAGCGCATGATAATAGCATATAGGTATGTTCCTAATAACTTCCAGGCAGAGATTCGGAGCCTAGTACCAATTATGTAGAAGGGATATGTGCTCCACGAACTAGGGTATTAGTGTACGTGGAAGAAGATGGAAACGGTCATATTCGCGGAATGATATACTGATAAGAATTATACCACTAAGATAGAAGTCGAATGTGCAGGGAAGACCAAATTTGCTTAACAATTCAAACAAAAGGAGAAATTCGAAAAGGACCAAGAAAATTTATCATTGTGAACTGAGCGTTCTGAAATTGCGAGTAAAATACGTTGTAATTAGCCTTATTTCTTGCTGTATTTGGCGTAGCGTAGCTAAATTGCTTTAGGATTAAATTGGCAAAGAAATGATTCGTATTTAGTACAGTCCTGTTTTTATTGCCTCGTTTTACTCGCGATCGATACATACGGCTAATATTTAAATTTACAATTTCAAATTCTAGGCTATGCGTTAATTTAATTGTTAGAGAATGATACCTAGATTCGTAAACGAGATTTCTGGGTTCTTTGAAAAACTTTTCCATGATTCAGCTACAGATGTACCAATTGAATCCCTTTCCGGCTTATTGTATGCCCGAAAATTGACAAATAGTCTTCGAAAAATTCTGGGAGAATGAAAGAGAAGTCCTGAAACAACGCCAAAAGATTGTGGTCCGAAAATTCCGATCATTTGATGAATAGTATGGCTGATTCGCGTTTAGGCTAGAGTTCATATGTGCAGTACTATGATTCTAGAATAATCCCAGCTTTTCTTTCTTTCTTTGTTCATTTGTTCTTGTTGAACAATAAAATTTATCATTCGTCAACTATCCCGCTATGATGACTCATATATATCATTGAACATCAACCTATTTTTCGGAGACTGTAATTACGTATATTTTTTGCAAAAAACTGAACAAAAAGAAATCACTTGGCTAGAGATTTTTGTATGAATCAGATAACAAAATAATTGTACTAGAAGATTTTTCTCGAGCACTTAAGTAGTTTCTATGTACAGTTACCGCTCAAGTACAAACTGTTACATGCATCATTTTGATAGCTACACAACAGAGAATCATTTATTACAGATAGATCGGCGCTCACCGATTTTTTTGACGTTGACTTGTCTCAATTACATTATATTGAGCACCAAGACCACGTAGAAAAGCACAGAATGTACATAATGAAGTTCGATTTTAAGACTATTTGCTGAAGTATTCATTTTCACTAAAAATATAATATAACGGAGGTGGCGATACAGAAAGCAATTACGTCAAAAGCTTCTGAACTAAAATAACTCATATAAATTTAGCCTAAAAAGTGGAACTTGTATTATTTCACAGGATATCGTAGTTTGTTTTTTCATTTCTTCTATGCACGAATAGAAATTCATTGGGCTGTAGAAATGAAACACTATAAGTCCGTGTTTAAATCATGATAGTCAATTCTGTGTCGGAACCAAATCTAAGGATAATTCGTACTTCTGTGACCGCCATCTATTGGCAAATCAATCTATGGATTAATGTAAGACTATAAAATAGCTACGATCAGTTATTAAAAGCTGTTTTAGTAGTCTTTGTGAATCTGGGATGTATTTAAGCTAAACAACAAAATACGAATGTTCTAGAACTAATCGCACACTTTATTTTTGCGACTGATAAAGCGCCGATATAATACTTTGCTTTGTTTCCAATTTATGATGCTTGTAATTGCTTGATATAAAGAGATATTAAGTGCCGTTAACGCGAGGTACTTTATTAAAAATTGAACAATGAAAATAGTTTTATGAAAGGTATGATACCTGTTTAATCGATGTGGTACACATTTTTTATGAATTTTCTAGCAGTATAAAGGGCTTTACCACAGCTGAATGAAAGATCTCGAGCCCCCACTAAAGTTTATCAAGAAATCCATTACAGATATTATCCCATAGCTTACCTATCACGATTTTCATGGAACGTTCTGGAATAGTAAAAATGGAACGCTAATGCTTTTGGGATTTTTACGGCAATCGTCTAGCATTTGCACCAGTGTCCAGTCAGTTTGCAAGATTCCTGCCTCTAAATCGCAGTATCGAGGATTAGATATCGTCCAAATATTCAGTGGAATTCTAACCAACGTACGAGATCACAAGAGCATTGAAACCTTACTTGGAACGTCGAAGCGAGGAAAAGCAATACTCAATAGTATTCGATATGCGCACTAGCTATCCGATGTAGAAGTCATATTGTACTTTTTCAGCGATAACTCGCATGTTTTCCTTCAAGTTATTTTCTTCTGTATAAGAAGGAACAAAGATATTCATCTCTTATGCACAGATCCAACCTTCTGCAATTTGCTCAGCAGATAGTGAATTCTCTATCTCATTACCTCCACAACTGCCCGATATCGAAGGCTAAAGGTTTAGTTACTTGTTTTTAGTTCCCGATAACAGCAACTGAGCCATCGCTTTTAATATCTACATTTCGTGTGGCTGTTCTCGCTGTCTGTATACATTTCCTGCTTCAAATACATTATGCAATGATATGTTTCATAGCATGCCTAAATTGTACAAGGCTTATTAATCGCGTCCAAATTAATGGACAGTAGTGAATATCGCGATGCTGGACCCTTCTTGATTAAAGTGGCTGGAAACATCGGAAGTTCATTATGAACCTTTATCCGCCTAGTCGCAGACACCAGCATATAATTAGTACTAATTGAAACTTATGAACTTTATCATCTGGTCTAGTTTGGTCCTTAAATTTCTCCGTACGACTATTGGAGTTATATAGCCCCCAAATTCATTCAATACTTTCCTACAAGTATCTATTCTCTTCCTTTCATATCTTCCTGATTTCTTATTTCAAAATTTATGATATTGTGCCAGTAAGGTATCATTTGAACAAAATGTTTGCAAAACTGAGTAGATAGATTGATTTGATAAAATTCTTATCATTTAATGCATGATTATTTGCTGGTAAATTGTCGCAAGACCTGGGAAGGCCTTGGTTGCACCCAGATAAGGGATGCGGTGTGTAGCAGCGGGTCGACGGAATAGACACCTTCTACACGGTTGCGTCGCCGTTGGTAGGAGATCGACTGCGCACAACAGAGCGGAACCCTTGAGGGAACGGCCCCTAGGCCTTCACCTGGTACAGGTGCCAGGCATACCTGGGGACACAATCGAATGAGCAACCCCAAAATGAGAAACCTCTTAGCACGTCGGATGGCAAACACTGTTTTCGTACTTGTTGATAATCGATTGCCTCTTCCCAGAAGAGTTATCAATGCATTTATTCACTATCAAACATTATATCTGTAATGATTAAACTGAACTAAAAACATAAGAAAGGGAATTGAGTAGCACCCATCTTAGCAACTATCAAACCAAAGGAAGAGAGAACTGCACACCGATAGGCAGCTCATGAATCAGACGTGTAAGCGAAATAACAACAAATATGGGAAACACCCAATATTGTTGCTTGACAAGATATGTCGAGCTTACGAGACAGTGGACACTTTATATCGATTCGAGCGTACGCGACAGTGGACACTTCATACCGGTTCGAGCGTACACGACAGAGGACACTTCAAACGGAGCCGAGCGTACGCGACATCATGCATCATACACAACTATTACTGTCGTGTACTGTGACAGGCAAGGTTCATAATAATAGGTCGGCCGCACACTGAGCAGATACACTGCATCCACATGCAAAGTTTTGAATTACGAGAATAGACATAATTTGTTCATTAACGCGAGTAAAGAAGTGTATGGGTGATTCATGCAAGATGCATTGGCCACAAGCGATATGATTCGAGAGAGGGAGAGAGCAAACGAAGTTCGATTTGGCAGGTACGGCTATGTTACGTATACAATGCTGCGACTTTTGGATTGAAGTAAAATAAAATCTGTTCTTTTGCAGGTTTTCTACCTGAAATCTGTATTGCCGAAGCGCTACCGATTTTTGTCCTCTCGCTTTCAATGTGTGTACAAATATGTTTTATTAAGCGCTGAGCTTGCACATAGAGCATATGAAATGTCACGAATCTCGAACGCTCTGATTTTTTGAAAACTTTGCCGACTTGGTATTAACAGCGCATTCATCATTTCATTTTCCGTGCTCAGACGAGTCTTCGTTAATTTCGCTCCAGTAAACAACTTCGCATCCTCAACTTCTTTTCTTTCGTTTCTATAAATTCTGCTTTATCGAGCATTGTAATTAGTTCTCTGCACAACTCTGAAAAGTTTTTAAAGATTTGTACAGGTCCTGCTTATTCTACTACTATAATTACCGTTTCTACCATCAAGTATGTAGAATACCATATTTAATACAGAAATACTCATGGATACGATTATTTCTGTTTCAGCGTTCGTTGTAGAAGCGAAGAAAATCATTTCTGTTCCAAACGTGTTTGTTAGAAATGATACTAAATTAATCGCAAAAATGAATTTTACTTGCCATTCAGTGCACTTTAATATACATTGAATTTCAGAAAGTGTTGGAACTAAAGATTAGTGCTACTAGAAATTCGGTGGCTTGTGTTCAACTAGATAAGCGAGGGGGCCTGTAGCAGCGGGTAAATCTACTACTGCCTTTAAACAAGCTGTGTGCCAGCCGATACAAAACCGACTATGCTCATCGAAGCTTCATCCGCGAGCGAAGAGCACATGCAATTTCACACAGCAAATATGACCGTAAGTCGAGGCAAAGTTTGTCGTATACGCAGCGCAGATATGCATGGCTTCTATCGACGACACCAATACCGTCGTGTCCTTCAATAGGCGAAATTTCGACCACTGTATCCATAAAATTCGTCTTCCATTTGAATGCCTAGGAGTTGAAGTTGATTCTTGCATCCGTAGGCATATTCCATGTGGTTTCAGCATCTATTTTGCCGATGACAGATCCATTTTGGAATCCTGTCCTAACATCGATGACATGAAGAATATTGCCAACAACAAGATTGACGACATCGATTTGCAGTATGTGATTAAATTCACAAACAATAGGGTCGCGAACCGAAAATAGAAAGCGTCGCGGTTTTCCTTGCTTGAGTTGACAGTTCTACAATGTTGAACAATTCTGTTCAACTCCTTGCGTATTGCTGGCGGAAGATCTCCTATTCCAGCCGTTCCAATCAAATTCATTTGCCTCTCCACAGACGGATGGCCTAGGTTACCGTGAGTCGTACGTAATTGAGTAGACGTGAGGTACCCACATGTTGGAAATACTAGAAACGGAAGATTTTTTTTCTCATTCCCACTAGCTCACGGTATCCGTCATCCGGGCGCTCCGTGACCTTGTACAGTAGCTGGTAGTTCAGATTCATCTCATCCATATCCTTGTGTGATAGAATATGAGGTGTCCTACCCGATACAACGTGAATAGTGACCACGTATTCTCGTCCACCGAATAGGAAGTAGAACGCCATCGTCTGTAACGATAATATGGTGCTCCAATAGCACCTATTTTTCTCGGCTTGTTTCCTATTACATGTTTTGTGTTACGAACACTAGCCACGCGGGTCGCATCTAACAAGTCGTTTGCAACGGTCGATAGGGCTGACAAACCTGTGTCGATAAGCGCAGTGTCCAACACACACACATTGCTATTGTGAGTAACTCCGATAGCCACAGTCGCACGTGCAAATACGAAAAACATTTTCCTGTCACTGTGGACACTTTCTTCACCTGATTCTTCATCATTCTGCTTGTCTTCATCATCGATATCTTCTCTGAAGTAGGCTTTGCAAAATTTTCAGAAGAAACCTCGGCCTTGTTCCCTGTAGTTGGAAGAATGACAATTATTCTTATTGCAAACAATGCAAACATTCCATGGTACACGTCGGCGTTCCTTGTTTGGATTTCGTCGATTATTAACAGCGTTAGAAGTTCCTTCGCCATATCCTTTAAAAGGACGACGTCTTCCATTATCACCACCATTCCTACACAAGTTTCGGTCAACACAAAACGAATCGGCAGGTCTGGTGCCACTGTTCCAATGTATCCCGAAAAATGGCTCGACCGACGGATAGCAGCTATATCGGCTTCTAATGCACAAGAACGGAGAGCAGAGTTGAGTGCTTGCAATCCTTTCGGCGGATTTCTGCACACATATGAATATTCATCCACCTCACGAACTGCAGATAAAGCTTTGGCTATTATGTATTCATCGCTTCTTGAACCAGTACGCATGTCGTCCAGCTCATAAACTTGATTTAGAAGGTCATTTAAAACACTTTCATGTGAAACTTCCTTGTTTAGCATCATTCTTTTCTTCCGAACGAAGTTGAACATTAGTTCAAGCCACACCTCGTCGTTCACTTTTTTGGCACGGTGGTCCAAAAACCGACATTCGAGTAACTGGATGGTTTCATCATAAATGAAAAAATTTTCAAAGAAAGAATTCATACGGATCAAATATAACCACACTCTCGCATTCATGGCTTTATTAATCACATTGTATACTGTTTTTTACACGCACAGAACCTTCCAATCGCAGGAGCGTGTGCATCAATACACTTTGCCGTTCACATTGCAAAATGCCTATCAAGAAAAGTTGCTAAACCTACACTAAATATTATCTCGTAACAAAACTCCTCGAAGAAAACTGAAAGCTATAGAAGATAGCGACAATGGCTTGTTCGCCCGTTCTCGTAGCTGAAAAATCGATAATCATGTCTCTATGCCCTTTAGTACCAGGCGAAAAAGCCTTCCGTTTGCTTTATGAATTTAAAGCACCATCGACTTGAAATATATGTGCCAGAAAGTAGAGCCGAGTCTGTAATGCACGAAAAAAGAAAGGTACTAGTGGTAACAATACAACTTCGCAGAAGTGCACAAAGATAAATTTTTGCACGGAGACATCGGTTCGTGACGGCAACTCATTGTGCTTTTCGTTTCTTCTCATGGTAAGTTCAACTCTAAAATACTATGCGAATC
>JAAUYH010055485.1_pt1 | contig 24519 bp, 17 predicted proteins | sample 7278061 | NCBI WGS metagenome assembly JAAUYH01 (sample SAMN14350203, study PRJNA611818) | marine sediment metagenome | isolation source: surface marine sediment (0.6m) | place: French Polynesia: Moorea | collected 2018-08 | reverse complement strand
CCTTCATTCGACTTCACGCTTTGCGTGCAGCCAAATGTGAAACTTCGATAATTATTGCTCGGAAACATGCTCAACAAATCTTTCAATGATCTACGGACGCGCTACTGCTGAGTCGCCAGTTCTGCCCATACATACTGACCTGGGTGAAAAGAACACATAAGTATGGGCATTGGACACTAACAGGCGACCCACTAAAAAATATTCGAGTAGAATTAGGAGAAACTTAACTTAGTTTTCTCTATGTTCTAAAAGGTTCAGTTACAATAAGAAAATCCCCTTGTTAGAATGCTTGCTCTTTATATGTATAGCTTTTCACAGGGAGCAGAGATATAGATGGATAATTTGAGAATACAGGTTCAATCTAACACATTCAACGATTATCGTCGTCATGATAGCCCGACAATTAGTTTCACAGCATCTTACATCGAATATTCTTCTCGCATTCCTACTCATGAAGCTATATGGAATTCTCCAACGAGGATGATTGTTGCCGGCTTACAGTCGACTTCAGTTTTTGAACTGCTGTCTCATACCGAGCTGGCAGTGAACAGTACAGCGTACCACTTTAGGATACGGTGTGAATCTTAAACAATTGTTGCAAAAACCGGTAAGCGCACTAAAGTTACAATAAAAATGAAATCTGGGTCATGTCCATCGAAGAAGGGTTATCGCTGAAAATTATACCGCACATTCCACCCAGTTGTGAACGAGTTCCGTTGACTTCTCGCCTTCGAAATATCGTAAAAAGATTCCAGAATTTCGAACAAGGTGGTGGACAGCGATGTTGCGCGCATCACAAAAGTCGAGGCGCTAGTCATTCTGCAGATTCCGCATCAACGCGAATCGAATTTGAATCGTTTGCTGTGAGCATTAACAATACAGCTGTTTTTCACATTACAAATTCAAAAGGCCGTTGTGCAGTGGACAATTGCACCTGGTTGGGATTCGAAATACTGAGGTAGTCAACGTTTGTCGTTCGTGGACTTACCTATTTCGTGCACGGGGAGTACAGCTGCCCCGTTTTAAATGGGTTGGAACCGTGGACCCATGCTCTGTTGCAGCTAATTTTTCGATATATTTAACAGCGAAAGTTAGAACTCATTTACACAACACACACAGTCTCAATTCTACTTATAGCGACTTCCACTGCTAGCTCTAGTTTCGTAGGACGAATGCAACTTAAACCTCTTAGAGCGGTTGTGTAGATGTTTTCGAAAGGTGCTGAGCTAACGGTGCAGTGCCAAAAGCCTGTTATTCGAGCGTAATTCGCGTGAATTGTCATGCCAGCTAGCCCCCATTGGCCATGATGCTGCTGTCGTGTTAACAGCTCAGCGGGTGACGAGAATCGTACATTTTATCTGTTCTGCGCATTCCACACGGCCCCGGCAGTTGTAGGTGAACGCTCCTTAAAAGTATGAACGCCATCTTGTTCATCTCAAACTACCCTTCACCACCCACTCTTCGCCAGTTTTTTGAACTGAAACCATAAGAACTCACTTTCATCACGGACAACATGAGCAGGGAGGTAAATGTACATAGTACTCGGAAGCGTGGGACCCACGAGAAACATGATGACCGAAAGCGTAGCCGAAAGCGCAGACGAAAGCGCGATGTCGCAAAGAAATCATCAAGAGTTTCAACAAGTCGTCGAGTGTTACAAAATTTGGCTGATGTTTCATCACGACATCAAAGCAAACGCAAGAGGAATGAACCAGTACTATCGCGAAGTGAAGACCAACGAATCTTGTCAAGGAGTTCTCGAACGACACAAGGCGCCCAGCTGAGTTCCAACAGAACCACTACGAGGAAGACTGGCCAGACTCGACATCGGGATGCATCACATCCTACAAGTCGTTCTAAGCGACGAGAAGGAGCAGGTTCACCCAGACTGATTGTTTTCTCGGACAATAAAACTAGAAATTCAAGGGAATTGCGAGAGAACGAAAAACGAAGAAGAAGACGAGGAGCACGAACGGACAGGCCTAGGCTGGTTCTTTTGTCAAACGAAGAAGAAAGGAAGAATTCTAAATCTGAGAAAACTGTCTTGGCTGCACAGAAAAGCTACCGAACTGCACGAGGTAGCACTATCGTACGCAAGCAGACCAAGATAAGATTCGCAGAACACGTAGAAGTCCGATACATCTAGAACCCATCACTAGCGCATCGATTATTTTTCGCATTTGGCTTTTGTTTTATTAGTAAAGAATCAATATGTTAAATAGGGAATGTTCGAGGGTCAGAATTAAATTGACACTAACAGAGTTTTGAACGCCAAATAAATAACATTGTTACCTGAAAATACATTGAGTATTTTCGGTGTCAAACATTAGGCTAAAATTTCATTAAAATAATTTGTTTGCCACATAGGCTATGGTTTTCATTTTAAAAATTCTTTAGAATCGAAATAAACCAACATTTTAATCCTCTGAAATTGAACACTCCTCTGCAAGTTAAAAGAACTTGACACTGGGGAAAAACTGGTTCATTATTCGCACTTTTTCTGATATCTAGAGGAAAACATCTGACAGATTCAGAGCTCGTCGACTTCCTAAAATTTATGGGTCCCGATTTTCATCCAGCACATTAACTTTTTTGATTCGAATTTCCAGAGAAAGGCACCAGAAACACGCTTGTAATTGGATAGCTTACCCTTACTCATTTTATCAGAGAAGCACTGAAACATTTCAATAAGCGAATTAGGCGTTAGTTGGACATTAACACAGTTGCATACATTTTGTCGGTTTTCCAATAATGCTATGCTAATTTTTATTATTATTTTATTCGTTGGCGAATAAATGGCGGCTTCTTTAGATCAAACCATGTGCTTGAAAACTGTCAATGGTATTCATTATAATTCCAGTAAATCTCTGCTTTTATCTGATTAATAAGTTCAGCTTAGGAAATCCATTTCTAAAATCGCTTTTTAATCAGCACAAAAATGGCTATATTCCTATCTGCAGGAATCACTCAGATAAAGCGAAGCTTAGTAATTGTGAAATAATTCTGTGACAAATTTGTATCACCGCAGTATTTGTGCGGTTCAACAAAACAAGTAGTGGCTTCAAAGGATTTGAATGTTGATTAAGTAAATAGCTAATGAGTTTCAGAAATAAAGATACTTACCTATTTGCATCTAATACTGTTTTATTGAAATTTAAACTCAAAGTAGAACACCGCAAACATTCAAATCGTTCACAGGTGCTCATCAGTGACAACATAGACTTGAGCAGAGCATGAACAATTTACTGTATTCTGCTTTAGGAACAATTGTTTGTGCCAATCTAAATGTCAAAAAAACTCGTTAATTCTTTATGGATGAAACAGAAGCCCAACGCGGATATCTAAGTGATGCGTTAATAATAATTCTATATGTATCGTACCTCAACGTGTTCTGCGAACCTCACCTTGGTTTGCTTGTGCAGAACGGTGTTACTTCTTGGAGTTCGGAAGCTTTTCTGTGAACTCAAGACAGTTCTCTCGGATTTAAAACTTTTTCTTTCTTCATCTTCTGACAAATGAAGGAGCCTAGGCCGGTCTGTTCGTACTGCTCGCCTTTTTCTTCGCTTTTCGCTCTCTCGCAATTCCCTTGACTTTCTAGTTTCAGTGACCGAAAGAACAATCAATCTGGGTGAACCCGCTCCTGCTCGTCGCTTAGAACGACTTGCAGGGTGTGATGCTTCCCGACGTCGACTCTGTCCCGTCTTCTTTCGAGTGGTTCGGTTGGAATTCAGCTTAGCACTCTGTGTCCTTCGCGAATTCTTTGGCGCGATACGAGGGACTTGACTTTCTGACAGTGGCTCGTTCTTTTCACGTTTGCTTTGAGGTCTTGATGAAGCATCCGCCAAATCTTGAGGTACTCGACGACTCGTTGAGACTCTCGATGATTTTTTTGCGACATCGCGCTTTCGTCCACGATGCAGCGAATCATGCTTATCTCGGTCCTGACGCTTCCGAGTAGTGCGTGCATTTACGTTCTTGCTCATGTTGTCAGGTTTGAGAGTGTTAGTAGTTTCAGTTGTAGAAACTTGTGCAGAGTCGGCGCTGAAGGACAGTGCGAGGTAAACCAAGTGGAGTTCAGGCTTTTAAGAGATGCTGGGGGATGGAAGCATATTTTCCGCAGTTCGGAGTCATCTACAAGCGTAGTGACTGTGCTTTTAGGTACAAAAGCAGTATCGTGACCGAAGGTATCGAGATAGCGTGACAACTCACACGAATTGTGGTCGAATAACAAATCTTAGCACCGCACCGCTAACAGAGAAAGTTTCGCAATATCACATCTGCACAGCCGCTCTTTGAAGTTCAGCCGCGCTTTCCCTCGAGATACAATTTCAATGTTGAGGAAACGTGCAAGGATACTGAGGTCACATCCCACTAAAATGTAGCACCTGCACCTGCCGAGCACTAGATCGATTATCTATGAGCTACTGGCATTGGCTGTCTAAATACTTCGAATCACAATCTGGTGCAGCTGTGCAACGTCTGATGGCCTTCTTCAATTTCGCACCAAGAATGAGAATGGGTTTGTTAGAAATTGCATTCGATTCTCATCGATTCAGATTGTGTAGATCGACCAGCTGTCTGACTTTTATGATACACGCGGCATCGCTGTCCATCACCTCTCCCGAGATACTGGAATCTTATTTAATAATTCAAAGGCAAGCATCCTACGGACCTCGGGGACTTCGTGGAATGTGACGTCCAATTCTGATTGATTGTCGTTCTTTGATGGACATACCTGCGGAATTCGTTATAATTCTAAACTTCTTGTGTTTACCCGATTTCGTCGATGACGAATGTCAGTTAGAAACAATTGTTTCAGATCTGCTGTACATAGCTAGAATTAAGTGTGTGACTACATCGTAGAAATAATTTCCCGGAGAAATATGTCACCGTACCGGTACCGCATCGTACACTTGTATGTTTCACCGTATACTGTCAGCCAGAAATGTGAGCTTTGCAGAAGTCTGACCGCTGTTCCAACATTGTGGTTCACTGAAAGTTTACGAGAATAATCCTTGTTGAATAATTCCGCTACAAGAATGCCACATGTAAGATCTTGATAAACAAAATGTCAAACTAACACAGTTTCTGGTTTTCCTCGTCAATTGTTTCAGAACTATAATCACCCGAAAAGTGATTGCAGCAATATCGAACATTTCATGTCATGGATACGTGGACTGATGTCAGATGATTGCGATAAAACATGCATAAGGCATTACACTAATGCACATGAATGTTGTATATTTCTCGTAGGTTGGACAGCGTTACCGCATAAGTTTATGAGTGTATGGCTCATCGCGAAATGCAGACAATTGTCGACTTTAAAACGTAGGAGCGAAGTGCAGAAATACTACCAAAACGGTAATGACCTCGAAATAGTATAGCTGTCCATGTCAAATCATGAGTAGGAGAACTGTACAAAACGTTCCACCTGCGACATGTGAAATTCACCTATCGTTAAGGGATGTGCAATCGTGACATATTTCATGGCTGCTTGCATGATTTACTATACTTGCTGAATTTGCAGCTGATCGTAAGCAGTTCAGAATTTCACTCCGTTGTCTTATAGAACTAGTAGTCATTCAAATAATTCGTAGAAGTCAACGGACTATCCATGGCTCAATTGATATTGCTAAGTATTGCATGCACGACCAATAACCCCTCGTCTCTAAAAACAGAAGTATGATGTAGCCTACCTCTCTTGTTCTGGTGGCCCGTTCTCAGTTTACAGTAGCATTTCAGATCAATTGAACCATTTTTGCTCACTTATTATTGACTCGAAAAGTGAAAATATCTGATAAATCTTGTAATAAACTGGGATACCCTAGGTACGGAATTTATTTTTTCTTTGTTGTTTAATGACATGTGATTCACGAACGGAGATGAATTAAATCCAAATTATTCTAATTTTCAATATATTGTTGACGTTTTGAATATCCCAGATATAAGAGGTATGCTGTAAAAAGATGTGTTGCTTCAGATTCGATGAATGCATGCTTTTCTTCGAGCACTCAAGAAGTGTATTGTTTGTAGAAGGTAAACGTTTGAAAATGACAATAGCGACCTCTCATTACGTCCGCAGACTAATTGCATTTGTTTTTGTTTCATTCCAATTCAAGCCTTTTCATGTACTAGTGCAGATGTTGCGGTGAATTAATCGAGGGTCTTGGGGTATTGCGATGTCAGATTTAACTAATTTGCCCGGACAACTTCGTTATATAATTAACGCTTTTTAGTCGGAATCAATTCAGTCCATTGATCTCAATACAGGTAAGGAGATGTCTCGCGTTCGTTGAGGATAATCGAAGAATATCACATCAAGAAGCTAGCAAGAGGATCTGAGAAGATCCCGAGAGTTTCACTCTAATTTCCTGCAATTCGGCTTGAAACTATGTCAAGAGCTACAGACCTCGTTTAGGCAGACTAGATAGGGAAAAATCTTGTCGATGTTCGGTGTTGTGCCAATAAGCTTTCCTCAAATATCTTTCTGCAAATGAGAGACCATGGCTGTTAGAATTTCTGCTAGTTGCACATGCTCCGCCATACAATTTTCGGGAAATAACAGATTCTTCTAGTATTGATTCAAGTTTTGAGCGCATAGTACGTCGATTAGCAAGTAGGTTTTGTTCTCATTTCTAATTTCTTCTTATCTTGATCGGACTCACCTTCTTGTTATTCCATGGATCTATTAATCGACTCTGGAATCTCTTTCGATACCTATCGACCTGCCAGAATAACATTTCAAGAATTTCACCTCGGCAAGTTTCAGTTACTTCCCGCCGAAGAAGAGAAGCTAGCAACAAGCCGGATGCAAAGTTTTCTCGATACCTACATGGCAAACTCAATCATTTAAATGCGATGGCGCTTTGCATTGCACACTATGAGGATCATGCAGTTTGTACATTGAGATTTTGGGGATAGCAGACAATGGCTCGATTTTTTTCTGTGCTTCTATGACAGCAATGTTGTATGTTTCATTTGAAGAAGTATTCCTGCGTTGCTTTTGTAGAGTAGTCAAGGTAAAACTATGAAATCCGTAAAACCTTCTATTCAAAAAGATTTCAGTGACGAATTTTAATGTACCAAGGACGGCTTATTGCGGGGTCACTCATTTCTTATATAACGTAATGTGCTCGATGAAAACCTTCTAGCTTCTGGTTGTAGATGCAATCAGTTATAGAAACAAGAAAATTAGATTTGGATTTCATTGCATAACTGGCCATATGAATGCGCGCGTGTCGAAGCCGTGCGAGAACCTTGGCCAATGAGGAGAACCAAGAACAATACAGTCAAGTCAGTGCACTTGTAACCAAGAATTATGTACACTAGCTTGTGGATATGGACTATTTTTGGTATGGTGTATTAAAAAATTAATTCCAGCCTAATGTTGAATCTAACGATGAAACAGTCAAAAAGCGACATTATCCTAGCTCTTTTTTTTAAAGATCTTACACAGTATGTCCATTTACATAACTGTAAGAGTAAAGATATACAAGTAAAAATCATCTCTATAAAGAAATCTTAAAATTTCTGGATAGAGAAGAAATCGCGAACAAGTTCAGACGGTTTTGGATCTTTTTAAACGTTTGGGAAATATAGGAATTTTACTATGCTGAGCAAGGAAGAACAGAAGGAAATACGTTGGTATTAAAAATAAAACCTAAATAAGGAAGTAAAGAAAACAGATAAATGAGAAATGAATGAAAGGGGTCAACAGACGAGAAAAATAGGCCATACATGGGTAGGTCAACAATCTACAATGGAGAAACGCTATTGGAGGTTCTAATAAGTTTGACTTTTTATAGAATTCTTTAGGGTCGAGCACAGCTCCTTCGCATGAAGCGCACTGCCGGTAAAATTTTTGAGGCCGTAGTGTTAGTTGCCCTGCACTTTCAGCTCTCAGTACCAATTCTATGAAGATAAAGCTTCTGTTGCTTGACTACGCGTAGATGATGTCATTTTCAATCAAAACGCAGAGCATCCAATATGATAATTTTGTCGATCGAAGACATTTAGAAATATTTAAAGGAAATATGCCCACATAGATAGCGCTGACTATTTTCGCGATTCCAACTCAACCACTAGTTTTCTTGATCTCACATGCGAAGCAATTACGCGGTATTATAATCCGAAAGTATGGAATGTGGTCCGGTTTGATCTACTTGTCACTTAGCCGCTATTTGTTAACTTCCTAAAAAAGGCGACCCTCGCATACATTGCTTATAGAATTGGAAAACCATGTATACCTATTTCGTTTCAATTGTTACGGCTATCCTGAAACACACAGTAGATAAGATGGCGGAGACCATTTAGGAATGTGCAGTAACAAAAACAAGGAGTACATAATCGCATGGATCATTCTTTCACAGTAGCAGCCTGTTGTACAGGATACAAGATTGAAGTAGTAGTTTATTGCAATGAGAACTTTCAGTAAGCAAGAATCCATCGTGATCCACACGTTACGGAAATTCGGAAGGAGACAAAGTGAAACAGTTCTAGATTCAAATACTTTAAACTGCTTCTTTGTGTCATAGAGCGATATTAGCGAGCAGAAGAATTCGAAGACAGACTCTAAGGTGACTGCCATCATCCGACACGTACAGGCGTAGACCTGTTCTACTGATCATACGAGGTGGCAATTGCGCATTCATTCACGGGTGGGAAGCTATGTTCATCTTGCGTTAAGCAGCAACTGGAGTTCGTAGAGGTCATATTGAGTCCACTAGATGACTTGTGATACGGAAAAATTAAAGGTTTCTGTTCGTAGCGAACATACTTAAGAGAGTGTGAAATTTTCACTAGATGCTGTATTTATGCACAGCTTATAGGTGACTGCCCTGCACATTTCTTATATAATATGCAGGATATTGGACTGGTCTACGAACAGCCTGATTTTGAACTACATTGAAAGCTTTAAGGCATTTTCGGCTGGTCCAACTACACGTTTCTGTGATTTTCCGAATTCCAGATGACCTCAGGGCTGCTATTGAATAATCGGAACAATTCTGAAGATTCACAGCTCAGGCAGTCGTTTATATTGCTGCTGAAGCGAAAAGAATAGTCTAAGTCTAACAGACTTGTTGTACGCCGCTATTAGTGCACACATATCGAAATCGTGGCTGTTGTTAAATAAGTCTCTACAAGTAAATGCTTTCATACTCTCTTTCCATGTAATAGCGAAAAGAAGTACATAAAGATCTACGAAGATGTTATTAACTAGCCGATATGTAGAACAAGTGAAGAATCTGCGCACTAGCAGATTATTCAAGCTGCTGCTCATAATACAAAAATTACTGAAAGCTCGGATAGTACGTAATTTTTTTAATCAAAAATTTACGAATACTTTCCGGTATTTGGTATCTGATCACAAATTTTTTTCAGCTTAATATTTCAGAAAAAGTGTTCAATGAGAAGGAGCGAGTGCATTTGAAAAGAAGAGTTCCATTATCCTTCAAGTGTTCCGATTATTTTCAATCCCCATTCCACTTTATAAATGATGAAGGATACATTTCATTTCTCAATTCTTCGCGGGGTAATGGATTATTTATCACACTTGTCAATCTTCTCAAATGATCGTACATAGATGCTCTTGTGTGTCTTGGAACTCTTAAAAAGTATCCATCCGCAGGATACAAAATTTCCATTCGTTCGTATTTTCATTCTGAAGCTAAGAAAATTATACAAGTCAATAATACTGTTTCAGTCTGGCAAACTTTATTAAAATTAGACAGAAAAAAGCATCCTATTTTGAGCGTTGTGCCGAAGTTCAGCGAGTATTCAGATTGAGTGACGATTGTTAGATGCTTCCCGCATTGAAGCATAGCCATCTCCAATCTCTCACGGTATCTTCTTGATTTCTTACGATCTTTTTTCGGTATGGTTTTTGAATTCGAAATATGTTAACGAACTTGAAATGACTCGATGAAATCTTTAATTCAATTTAAACCTCGAATGATCCCAAAAGATGAGAACCAATCCTATCATATTTTGGGCGCAGTGCTTGGTGTTCTGCATCCACCCACGGCCCAGAAATTTCTCCAACAGTACAGTATTTCTATGATTTGAATATGATGCCACGAAGATTATTTCAGCTATTTCGTCTTCTAGAACTTCCGATTTTTGATTCTGTTTAGTATAAAAAATCGGCACATAAACTAGTTTTAGCGTTTCCGGAAATGACTGTCTCTTCTCCAAATGCTTTAGTTGTGCGTTGAATTTTGAAATTCTAATCTTTAGCGTATTAACATCTTACAATTCATTTTTTTCAACAAAACAAAACCAAGTTGTACGACTATTTGTAACTGACAATGCCAAGTTGAAGAATTTTTTCAGCTGGGTTTTACGCACATTTTTAATTGTTCGAAGAACTAGAATTCAAACAAGCCTTTTGAATGGGAAAGTAATTTTTATTATCTATCCAATGTACTACTGTCGTTTTTACGACAAAAAATTCTACACCGCAGTTGAATATTATACCAAACTTGATCTGCTTCAGTCTGCAGGGCTGTTTCGTAATAACTGAGTTGAATTGTGCAGTAAGCTAAGTGACTTGATAGAACTATAATTTGAGCGAGAATGGTATTGTTTACATATCTGAGTATCTAGATTACCAGATTCTATAAAACATTATCCCAGAAAAACTGCGAGTACAAGAGGAAACAGGTTGTTTTGTATAAAATGCAGTTGGACGAACGAAATTGCGTGTGAAAGCGAAAAATGAGAGGAATTACAAAATTTCATAGTCAAAAATGTTGAAGTAGGTTATTGAAGCGCGGGCTGTGCGCATAGTCAGGATGATCATCACTATATCATCAATTCATTGAGCACCGTTCACTCATTCACTCATTCAATCAGATTCTCTTCTGCTTCTTAGATATGTTACGAAGCATTGGTTTGATTTCGAAACATCTAAAACTGCGGAAATCCGAATGAACTCTTCATAACCGTAATAGTTAGGCTTCCTATTTTCTCGGATTTCCATGGATTCACTTATTCAAGGTTAAAAATACCACCACATACATGCAAGTTCTATACCGACAGCACAGAAAGCTTTAAGGATTTCATAGAAGTTTCGCGCGACTGAATTGCCTAGGCCGGAGCCTAATACTTGAAATTTTGCTTCAACAATCACAAAATTGGCACTGTTGCCTTATGCTATGCCGTTTTATTTTTTGATATGAAATTTAACCAAGCTAATTGTGAGTAATCATATGGGTAGTCGACATGTGCACATCTATAGTTTCTAGCAGTCCTTTAGGCCATGATCAGCGAAATATCCAGTAGATTCCGTGAATTGCGGTGGAATAGCCATGATCTCTAGTTTAACTCTGTATTTTTTTGTTTTGTCCTTGCGAACATAGTTTTTCAAAACAGAAAGATATTCTCGTAATTTAAACAACTGTTGAAGTCACTGCAATAGGAAACCCTGCTTTTTATGAGTCACAGCACCCAAACTTCTCATCGCAAGGTGATACGATACCTAATCAACAGTTCCTTCAGTGAAATCATTCCCTGCACAGTCGTAAACAATGAACATTGTAGAAGAAGCGGGAAATCATAGCATTGTGTACTCTATATACATATTGCTACGCAAATAACTTATTTTATTCATATTTCCTTATGCCGTAGAGAAACATACACGATAAATAGCTGAAATGGACATAATTTAGTATTTTTTTAATATCTGGCTACGTATTCTCATTCTTTTGTGCATATCAACCTTAGACTAAATAAACTGTAAAAAAGGATTTCATTCTGCAGTATTGCAAGCTTTGTTTAAAATTTGTTCACGGAACATCTAGCAACTATGATTTCCATCTCCACTCTTATTTGGTTCATTAGAGCTAGCGTAGTTGCAATTATAGCAGCTAAAACGATGGAAGTGAAATTATTTAGACTTGATCTTGCAGATTCATGAAATTTTTTATTAAAACAAAAATGCGTATCATTATTCTAATCAATATTTTAGGAGGTATCTCAAACTGACAAACAAGCTATCTTTTCATCTTTTAGAGTTTCATGAAGCTAGAAAAAAGTGAAGTCTTCCTAAACAGACATTGACCAATCCTTCAATTTAATAATACAATGTAAATGGGTTGATAATTGTAACCTACATAGTGTGTCATATATCAAGATGGATAATCACTTTGCATGTCCTTCCCATTGAATACATAAGTTGAGCGCTAAGTCTAGAAAAAATAATCTTTGTTGATTGGGATAATTTGCAAAAATTCTTTTTTCTGACTTTCAGATCAGCATGCTTCTGCAGTTAGTCTGCAACGTTTTATCTTCCAACAAACTTCCTTCAAATCTCTTGTCTCATATTCAGCTAAAAATTCTTACTACTACTTATAAGAATCAAATTATGACTACAGATTCTACATGAATAAGTTTATAAAAGTGAATGGTCAAATATATTCAAGAAATATAAGTGTCCCCAAAGGTCAAGTCGTAAGCCTATCAAAAACATGATCATTTTCAACGTGGTAACTCCTATGTCTACACACGCACAAAAGTTACATAGATTGAAATAATCTGCACCGTTTTAAGCAAGTACTGCGGATTCGTACAGATGAGCACGTAGGATGACAGAAGGGTTAGGTTCCCAAGGTGGATGCACGCAAACTACCTGTGTATCGTTCACATTAAATTGATAACGCAATTAGCTTCTCCATCCAGTCGTCCATGCCGTGATAATACTAAATTTCGAATCGAGCAAAATTCTAAAGAATTCTAATTATTTACAAATTAATAGTATTGTTCATTCCCTACTTCCAAATATATACCGGTACAAGACGGAGTGTACTTGTCGTAGTGCAACTAGCTGAGAAAAATTTGCGTCGAAGTATTGAATCTGATTTGCCTCCAGCAGAATTATCAAAATGAGTGGCGAAATTAGTTTGTAAACCAAGTTGCACAAATCAAACTTCGCTCGGAGATAGCTTTCGGCATGAGAACATACATCATCAGGATTATCACTGCCAGAAGGCCAAATGGAAAAAACTGATTCAGTAGAGCCACCACGTTTTGATGTGATAGACAGTTGTAAGCTTTCTTGTGTGTGAGTACAGGAGCAAAGGTTGTTTGGGGAAAATCTCAAAGATGTTCTTAGTAACACTTTTGGTTATTCTCTGGCCGCTGAACAGGCACAAAACCCATCTTGACACGGAATACTGAGGGTTTGAGGAGTAGACGAACAGTCATCTACATCTAGGCTAGTGAGTAGTTTGAATGTCCATCTTGTCCAGCTTTTCCTTTAGACTTGATTGCTTTTTCCTCGCCGATTTCTCACTGCACGCACTTGGCAGTTCCAATGATGGTATATCGTCCAGCGTAGGACACTGAACCGTAGGATTGTGTGGCGTTTTCGGAGCGTAGTCAAACGGCGAACTTGAAATCTCCTTGGAGCGCTTTTTGTTCGCATCGGCTGGTAGGTAGATTTCGTCCCAAGAGCGCTTCATAGGGTAGGTTGCAACGGGAAGGAGGTTTGTCACCTCCGATGTTTGACGCAAGTCCGCAACTATACAGCTGGCGTTATTTCGCTTCCCGCTTCCACATGTCATCCAGCACGGTATGTGCTGTCAGAGAAAGACGTTCACATCTCAAAACGTGAGTTGGCTCTGGGTTGCCTTCGTTACCTACGGAAGATATTTAGTGCGTTTACCAATAGTGCTGCACTAATTTTTTACAGCATTTCATTCGTCGTTGGGTTGATACCTACACTACCGCATTAAATCTAAACAATTGCTTCTAGAATGGTCTACTGTCGAGGGTATTCAGACCAGGAAAGCACCGCATTCTTATTCTGCCACCGGATGAGCAAGTAAGACATTGGCAATCTATTTCTAGTACTGTAGTTTTCAATGACCACAGAAATTGCTACAAGCCTACTAGCATAAATCACACACAATGAGCTGAATTGAGTAAACCAGAAATAATTTTGTGATAAATACGTACTGCTACAGTAGTTGTACGACGCATATTTAGGGCAAGTGGGTCAGAAGATTTGAACATTGATTAATTCAACTGCACAAAGCTTGTAAAATAATACCACAGCTTATTTAATATGTCAAGTTATTTTATTGAAACTTTAGGTCAAATACTCAAATCGTTCACATGAGTTCATCTATGGCAACATAGACTCGAACAAGACTCGAACAAATTGACGTATTCACCATAAGAAACATTGCTTGTTTCTATCGAAATGTAAGATCAAATATTCCCAATTAAACTCATTGATTTTTTACCGGCCGAAACGAAAGCCCATCGCGAAAAACAAACCAACACACTTATCACTTGCTGTATATGTATCGAATTTCAACATGTTTCGCGAACTTCACCTTGGTCTGCTTGTGTACATTATTGCTGCTTCGTGTAGTTCGGAAGCTTTTCTGTGAGGTCAAGACAGTTCTCTCAGTTTTAGAGTTTTTCCTTTCTTCTTCGTCTGACAAGAGAAGGAGCCTGGGCTTGTCCTTTCTGGCAGTCCGCCTTACTCGACGTTTTTCGCTTTCTCGCAGCTCCCTCGATTTTCTAGTTTCATTGTCGGACAGAACAATCAGTCGGGGTGACCTTTCTCCTACTCGTCGCTTAGAACGAGTTGTTTCCGGATGTCGACTCTGCCCTGTCTGCTTCCGAGTTAATGCACTCGAATCTAGCTTAGCGCCATGTTTCCGTCGCGAACTCTTTCGCAAGTTACGTTGGTCGTGACTTTGCGGCAGGACGGGTTTATTCCTTTTGCGTTTGGTCTCAGGTGGTGATGAAACATCCGCCAAGTTTTGCGGTGCTCGACGACTCTTTGAAACTCTCGACGATTTCTTTGCCACATCGCGTTTTCGTCCGCGCTGTACGTCATCACGTTTCTCACGGGTTTGACGTTTCCGGGTTGTAGGTACGTTCACGTTCCTGTTCATGTTGTCCGTTTTGAAAGGGAGTTCTTGCAGTTTCAGTTGAAGAACCGGGTGGAGAGTGCGGTGAATGTTAGTGCGAGACGCACGAGGTGCTGTCCTGGCTTTTAAGGGGTGCCGTGTGATAGAAGTATTTCGTAATCTGGAGTCACCGACTAGTGCAGGTGCCTTGTTGAATATGTTAAACGGTGAAAATGTGCGAAAGTCGTCATCTGCTGCGTTGTTCACTATGATAGCAGTATCGTGACCAATGACGGCTAGTTGGCATGGCAATTGGCACGAACTTCGGTCGAACAACGTAAACTTGGGCCCATATTCACTGCTAGCTCAGAGACTAGCGAAATGTTGCATGCGTGCAGCCACCCCTTGAGGTTTGGGCTGCGCTCTACCCACGAGATATGAAACTAATGCTGTGCAAATACCGACGGGTATTGGGTTCCAGCCACTCAAATGCACCAGCTGTACCTCCCATGCATGAAATCGAGCTAACCATGAACGACAAACACTGGCTGTCCCAACATCTCAAATCTCAAGCAAGTACAACTGTGCACCATGTGATGGCATTTTTGACATTCGGAGCTTGAAAAACAGTAGTTTTGTCTGCCATCACGATTGCAGATTCATTTCTCATAGATGCAGAATCTGAGAAACGACCAGCTGTTCGCTGTCCCACCATTTTGCCAAGATACGGGAATGCTATCTATCATTTCAAACGCAAGTGGCCAATGGACCTCGCTGTTGACTTGGTGGAATGTGAAGTGCAATTGTGCTCGATTGCCCAAAAAGTTTACTGGATTTAATCTGCGTGGAAGGTCTATTTAGAGGCAATTGTATAGATCTACCATACTCTTTAGCAAGAAATGAATAGAGTGAATCGTACAGTTGTATGCCGCATTATTTACTGTGCGCTTTGTGCGACAGCACTGCAACAATTTGACAGCTAATCAAAAACTGTACGGTTGTCGACTGTAAGACTGCAACAATCATCCTTGTTGAAAAATTCTATTTACGTATCCTTGTGTATTCTTATTGGAGTTTCCTACGTTTCCACTAATCGTACGGTACCTCCTTGGTTGCAAACTTCCCATTTACTTTGTACGATACTACGTGCAAAGTATTGAATAAATCTAATACCACTTCACTGTTTCCTGAGTGGTGATGCGACAAAAATGACCGTACTTCGCTATGAGCTTTCACTCCATGTCGAGAATGCAGGACTTGGTGAAACAAGATGTCGAGCTGTCATAATTTGATCATTGTGGGCTGTGTTAAATCGACCTACTGTCCGCAATTAAGTTACACATCCATATTTTATGTCCCATGTAAAAATTTCAACCAGCCTGGAACCACTCTGAAAAGTTTCTTGGTTTTCAACTCCACGAATGCAAAAATTTTCGATTATTTGTTGCTGAAGTTTGTTGGAATGCACACCGGGATTGATTTGTAGATTCGATCGATTACCATTCCCTAATTCTCAGATATTTTATCCGATGATTGTATTGACGGCTGTTGAACAACTGCGATAAAACACGTTTCCCCGGTTGTGTTGTCGGGATTGAATTTTTTATATTTTTCAAAGGTGATACAGCTCAATCCACTTGAGGCTTGGACGGCTCATCTCAACCCAAAATTCAGTAGGCTCCAGGTTTTTGAACATGATCGTTTAACAAGGACTACATGTGGGAAAAATACCTCTTTGGTGACCATTCTTTCGATGCTATCACCGTATCTCCATCATTTAAAGTTCTAGCAATTGATTAATTCCCTCATGACAACCTGTTAGTAGAAAGTGACCAGGACGGAATCATTAAACGTTACTTTGCGCCGTTGACGAGTAGATTTTTCCGACCGTTGAGTACTCCTTGATGACTTCGAAGTCGGTTTTACATGTCGTCTGTGCATGTCACATGACCATGTTTTTGAGTTCGTTTCGTGGGAGTCAGATATAATGCCCAAAACCGGCGACTCAGCCGTGGAGCGTCGCAAACGCCTCCTTGGCCTATGTGCATCGAGAGAACTCGGTGCTGTAGAGCTCTTCCGTTTTCGCCCCGGGATAATATGAGTGAGCCTTGTTCTCGATTTCGATGGGACTTGATGTTTCTTCGACAAAAACGCTGCATCTCGATTTCTTGCTGCAGTCGCTCTGCACGATGATGTTCTGGGTTCTAGTTTTGTCTTATCTTTAGATGAGTCTAGACCACGACTTCTTCCTCTCTTTGAGTAGTTCTTCTTTCGCAGTTCTCGGGGTTGGCACGATTTGGAACGGCAGCTTTTGCTCCTTTTCTTCCCACCTGAACGCGACCGCGGAGGAGCTCTCTTGCGGAAGCCAAACATCTTGAAGTCTTTGAAGTGGCGATGAACACGGCGGTTGTAGTGTTGGTATCGGTTGGAGAAGGCTGTGTTACCAAGATGTAGTAAAACAAGCTGATTTTATACACAACCGACTGGCGAGTGGGTGCGTCAGCGATATCTACAGCAATGGGAGTACGGCGAGGAGCGGACGATAAGTTGCCGTCTTCCGAATCGAAAACAAGGCACCAAGAACTGGAGACTTTATTCGATCAACAAGACGAGTTATCCGCCTCGTTCTTTTGCGAAATTTGTTGGGAATATTTCCACTTAAAAATTCTCGGACGTTTCACATTTGACTGGGCGTGAAGACGAAAAACGCCGATTCACGACAACATCCTTACTATTCCTCTTCCTCATTGCATATAGCAAAACCGACCTTAGGCACTGCCGCTTGTAATTTACATTCTGCCTAGGGGGTGCGCACCATTGTCGACTTGAAAACTCGGAAATGAGTTACAGAAATGCAGCCTTACTGAACACGACCTTAAGGTAGTACAGTACAGCTGCCTGTGCCAAGTCATGAATGGGAGAAATTTGCAAACTGTTCTAGCCACAACGAGTGCAATCACTTCATGTGCTGTATCGTACTGTGTTCCTGGATTCAGCATGCGGCAGAATCGATGATTTGTGGCCGGCGCTCAGCACGCAGTATGAGCGGAACATCTACTACTCAGCGATAAAATGTACGTGCAATAGCGCACCACGTAGTGCTAAATTTAATAGAATTAAGTATTGTGTAGCTGTAGTCGTTTCTGTGCACAATAAAACAAGGTTCGTCTGAGTATTACAAACTTGTACGAGGGGATTTCGAGGCGTTCGACGTATGATTCGCTGGCCACTCCTACAGCACAGTGAATTGTATTGTCGATGTATATGCAATCGTAACCCACTCCCCGGTTCTTCGCTACAACACCTACACTAACTGAGTTTGCAACTGTTTGTAAGGAGTTTGGAACTTTAACACCGTATCTTCAACAATTAGCAGTCTTGCAAATGATTCGTAGAGGTCAATAGACCATCCTTGGTTTTGTTTGTATTTCTAGGAATTGAATCAACAGCGAATACGAGCATATTTCCTGATGCTTAAGTATGATGGAGAGCTATGCTCAGTTGGTCGACATACAACTAGAAAGTTCCGATGATTGGAGATTTTCTACTCTGTCAATTCGTCCTGGTCACAAAATCTACAAGACGTTTGTTCGACAGTTATATCGAACCTCATGAGTGAACGAAAAATTCAATGCCAACGTTTGCAGCAAATGAGTATCGGGCAGTATTGCGTGATTGTTGCGTTGTACAGAAAAGTACATGCATTCTCGTTTCTAGACACATATGAGTGATGCTGGCACCAAAAAGAACATTACAGATAATTGACAAAAATAGAGTTCAGTACAGTATCACTGCAGAGCCTTCGTCAATACTAATTGTCATAGTTGACATTTGCTGAGCTGTGTAGCGTTGCTCGGATCTTGTTTGATGGTGTCTGCGAGTCTGGTGTTGAATTTGAGGTACATGGAACGATTAGCATTTTATTTTTCGGGTAAGGTAGAAATTAAATAGAATTTAATTTACACTAAATAACGTCCGAAAATTCCAACGTGTCAGCCTAATTATACAAAACGACTGAAGAATCATAAATACGCTAGTCCTAGAAATCTATAGTCACTCGATCCAGTCTAAAAATTATGATTACTAAATAATGCAAGGAGTCTGCAATCAAATGAACTATGAATTATGAAAAGTATATAATTCCATTAGTTTAAAATTGTATCATAAATATAATTGAGTTACTCTATTTATTTCTTGCAAGATATGTTATGTAAACAGCTCCAACTGCAATCTAATTGCGTCGTTCGAATGACTTTGGATTTCGTTTCATTTTCATAATTTTGATCTTATTTATGATTTCAATGCTGTTTTGGCGGTAGTAGCATATTCAAAAGGTCTCCTTATACTTTCCGAAAATGAGACGACTCCAAGAGCTTTTCTGTTTCTATGAAAAGCATAAAATAGGCAATTATAAAACTAGGCCCGTGAATGAGTAAGAAGAAAAGTGCTTATTACAATGAATAATGGAACTAGTCTGTGAAAACAAGAATACATCTCACGGAAAATTTTAGCAGCAAGCTATAGAAATAAAAAAGCAAGATACCTGATAATAACAACTGTTCTTCTACCCCTCTGACATATTCATTTTCTTAGTGAAATGCTTGATTGTGGAAAATTCGAGAATTCATATTTGCACGTCCGAAGTATTGTAAGACATAGAAGGTAGTCAAGCTTCAAAATATTTTACTAAATTTCCTTGATGTGATAGATTCCGAAGTTAATTTCTTATCCTCCTACCGAAATTTGTTAGTTACATGCTAGCAATTTTTCATTAGAACTATCAATGCTAATCTGTACAAGAATAAAGCGATCTATTTCAAGCCTGGGGTTCTTTTTAATGAATTTTCAGTATATTTTGGGGATAACTGAATACTACCGTCACAGTCCCTTACTATTTTGAACTACGCCAGGTTCTGATACCTTAATTGATATGTCTGATCTTGTTCCAACAAATAGGCAGAGTAAATTACCCACAACTGATCTACACCATGCATGATTTTCACATTTGGGAGGCGCTTCATCGCCCTCTTCGGTTTAACTTTTGTATTTTACAGTAAAGAAGTGTCCACATCCTTAAATTATCATATTCTATGTTCTTCTAGTGAACCTTTAACATAGATTCTTCAGTTTTTTCCATTGATGTTTCGTCGATGCTAACAGCCCACAATACAAAATACCATATTTTCTGTAATAGCTTCACAGAGAAAGTTGCTGATAAAAGATACTCCCAATTGGCCGCCATTTTACTGAAATGCGAGGAAAACACTAGATAATGAGAGACAATGGCTCGCATTAAAATTTCGTCCTCCTAAGCCGGATTTATTGTGATTTTTATAGCTTGATAGATTGAACTCCTCATTTTGATGAGTTTTGCCGAGGCAACATCGACAAATATTTCTAGTTTGCTCAGTTCCCTAAAAAGGATCACTGATTCGCAATAAAACTTCGCTTCGTGGGTTATTGAGTTGAATCAGTAGGTGCTGCATGATAATTGAAAATCGAATGGGCCGAAACAGTTAGCTATATCAATGTCAGCTGTTTGTAGCAATGTTTCTTTTCCATCACGATTACGCTGTTAGTAAATACTTCGATCGGTTGAAGTAAATCGTCTATACTAATCATCAGGACTATACTCTATGAATTTTTTGGCTATTGCCACTCAGACAGCTCCGAGCGATCGCTAACAATTCATACACTGTACATGAATTCTTTATCTTTACACTATTTAAGACGTTGTCAGGCTTTATCGAATGTAATTGGAAGTCTTGGTTCGTGTTTGTCCTCTTTCTGGTATTTCTATACACTAGAGACATTTGTTTCTTGCTGAATGTGGCGGATTCGCTAGTAAGAATCCGCTTTGAAATTTTGATACTTCATTGCACATCGTCTTCGCCTAATTTCCTTACGATCCTATCTAGAAGAGCCGACACACCAGAAAGAGGATCAGTTTTGACTTTCTTGAAATCAATTTTGCGCACTATGATGATTTTCCTTATGTTTGGTATGGATTTGCTATATGCTCGCATTTCGCTCTCCATATCGCCGAAGCAATCAAGTACTGATCCAGGAATAAAATTCTTGTTCTGAATTGTTTCACTGCAGTAAATTTATCGAGGTCCTTTATGACGTATTCTAATTACCCACTAATGTCGATTTTACCGATCGGGTCCAAATTCGAATGAATATTATTCATATTTATAAGAAATTGTTCATGCTAATCGTTGTTATCCTTTAAAAACTATCATTTTAAATACTGCAAATTTGGAATCCCTTGTATGTTAGGAGGCTCATATATCTACTCTAAGGTTGTCCATAAGTCGTGGTTTTTCTTTTCATCATCTTCAATTATCGCTTTTATCGAACTTGCGGCTTTGACAAATATGCAAAACAGTATCAGAAGTTTCAATCATGCTGCTCTCGCTACTTATGATATTGAAGTAGGCTATTCTTTTGATAATACGAATAGATAATCTCTACAATGGGTAAGGCTTCACATGGCACTTCCTTTCGACCAATTCAATAGAGCATAGTAGCTTCGAGATTCAAGTATGAGCATGCCTTTCCTTCACATCATGTATTTGTAATGAAAATTGAGATTTAAAAACTGAGAAAAACGATTTATACTTCAACCTGCACCGTCACGTCAGAGATACACCACTTCTCTAAGTTTTCCTCCATTTCCTTTCAATTCCTTTCTTTATATCTTCTAATTAGCTTCTCCTTTATCGTAGTTACTTCATTTTGTTTTTCTTCAAAAACGTCTCAAAATCTGACAAAAACTGAAGATATGCTTCATGAAACCATATGTTTCGGAGACGAGAATGCCAAGAAATTTTTCGGGTATATGCAATGCAATGCTTTTGCTGGATCTTCACTCACAAGCCGTTCAGAAAAAGAAGTAACGGTCTTGATAGGCACTAGTTTTCACGGTTCCGGTTATTGATTCACAGTAGTTGCTGTAATCTATTTCAGCAGTATCGTTGAATACCGCAGATACGATACAAACTCGTTATTCCACTATATTCTTACTTATATTCCACTTTTAGCTTACTTTCTACTTTCCCTGAATGCTATTCAAGTCTATGTACACTTTCTCGCCTACCGAATTCTATGTTACAGTTATACTAGCCTGAGCCACCTCATCTTGGCTTCACTCAGCTAGGCACGAAATCAGCCTTATACCTACAGTTTTCGAGACACAACAAACATCTATAAGAGCACAGAAGGCTGGATATATCCCTGATTCTGCAAGACCATATCAGTTGCGATTAAAGATCCCGACTTATTGCCATTTATATTATCCACTATGCGGCAGAATCCGACCGCAGAATATTATACATTTTCCGTTCATGCGATTGCTTGAAGCATATGATGCTTGTTAATTTAGCGCAATTTCATAAAGCACCTCTGCGTTATTCATTATAGTCGAACCGCTCGAGTGATTTCCAGTTAATCATATTAGACCTATTAACATGCACATCAATATTCTCTTGTCCAGAATGGAAAACTGAACTCTCGTACCGTGAAGAATCTGAACTCAGTACTCGTTTTTCGAGTATTGCAGGCAAATCTCGAAAATCTGAGCGCAGGAATAAGGTAGTTCTGAAGAAACGCTATTTGCTGAACATGAAAGAAGCAATGCTGAAAGCAGGAGAAGAACTTCGAAACAGAAAAGATGTATGTATACATATATATATATATATTAATAATTGTTAACAACTTGTGGTTAGTCTTGCACGTGTTTATTTTTCCAACATTTCATTCGTTGGCGAATGAATTCCTGTTGCATTAGATCAGAGTACCCGTTTGTGAAATGGACCAATTTTACTTATCACCGTCCAAGCAATTGCTGCCTTCATCTGATCAACAAGTTCAGCTTTGGCCACCTATTTCTATCACTGTTTTTCTTAATTAGCACAAAACTGCCAGATTCCTATCAGAGAAATCAATCAAACAAAACCAAATTCAGTTATGATTCGTATCGCTACAGTTCTTGTGCAATTTAATAATGAAGCCATAGACAATTTGAATGTTGACGAAGTACATAGATCATGAGTTTTGGAGAAAACTATTTACCTGACTTGTGAAAGGAAATCGAAGCCCACTTAACCTTGAAATCATTTTATTGAAATTGAAGCTTAAAGTAGAACATCGCAAACATTCCTTCGTTCACAGGTGTTCATGAGTGACAACAGAGGTTTAAGCAACTGACATGTTCAAAATTGTATTCGATTTGAAATAATTCTAGTATGTTACAGATTTATTTATTTCTCACTACCCTGAAATTAAAAGATTTATTGCAGAGCGCGTGAATTATTCTATGTCACTTTCGAAGGATTTGATTCATTGTTGTTGACAATTAATATTCTTAAATTCGATAGAAACAGATTCGAGTTGTAGAGAGAAGTTTCAAGCTAGTTCAACATCGAAGACCTCATATCAAGACCTCGCGAGGGCGAAAAATTCGTGACGCATATTTCACACATATTCATTCTACCGATAATGAGTGGGAGTACCGGTGTGGAAAAAGGCGTAAGCTCATCGGTACTGGATTTACAAACTAGGTGAGTCATGTGCAAAGTCAACACCCTGAATAGTTGAAGGTTTAAATTGAAAACAATATGGAGGTCGAAAAGAGCGCATCGGAAAGATCCTCAGTACAAGGAACGCCTAAGTATCTGTTTTATCCACGCAAGACGTGTATTATTGCTGGGTGGTTGGATTTAGTAGTAAATGGACTACTTCCATTTACTGCTGTAGAGTATGAAGTGTACCGCCGTGCTATCAGATACGAAAACATTTCTCGAAATACTCTCATGAAGTATATGAACAGGCTGACCTCACTTGTCGATAGAAAGGTTGAGGCACTACTGCCTCAACGCTTTTCCCTAGTTTTTGACGGTTCGACTGCTAATCTCTGTCATTTTGGTGCAATTTATGCTATCTTTCCTTCTACTGCAAATAGTTGTGGGTACGGTCATATATTGCTGGTATTTTCCAATTTTGAATCAGAGGACAGTCAATCTACAGACTCACATGCAGATTTCATTAAATTCTTATTAAGTGTTTACAATCGAACAGTCAGTAATGTTTCGGCGTTGATAAGTGACAACTGCCACGTTAACAAATCCTTGGCAAACAAACTGTCAGTGTGTTTCATAGGTTATGCATCGCATTGATTCCACCTGGCTCCCAAAGAAATAATGAAGAATGAATCTAACGGAACACTGCTGGACAAAGTCCGTGATGGCGTGAAATATTTGAGGCGCCCAGTAATTGCAGGAAAATTACAAAAATTCACACACTTGCGGGCTGTAACGGACTGTCCTACTAGATGCAGTTCCATGGCTCAAATGCTAAGACGATTTATAGAACTGAAACTATTTTGCTTGAAAACGACTAAGAATTTGATCAGGAAGCCGTTTGCTTTCCCAGCGCAAGAGAGTGGAGGAGAATCGAAACTATTCTTGCCATGTATGCTGAGCTAGACATAGTTACTAAGTCATTGCAGAATGATACTACAACATGCAGTGGTGTTCGGCTTTTGTTTGATGCAGTATTAACAAAGTACGCAAAACGGAATTGAAATTAGGAGCGAATGCGGCGATTGTCCACCAACCATTCTTCGAAACGGCAATAACAAAAATTCAAAACT
>JAAUYH010012732.1_pt1 | contig 24526 bp, 14 predicted proteins | sample 7278061 | NCBI WGS metagenome assembly JAAUYH01 (sample SAMN14350203, study PRJNA611818) | marine sediment metagenome | isolation source: surface marine sediment (0.6m) | place: French Polynesia: Moorea | collected 2018-08 | reverse complement strand
GAAATGCTACTGTGATATATCCTATTCTTCTAGTAACAACCAATCAGAAGCTTTATTTCTGATGCATACAACGGTCTCGAATACACAATTTTTAAAACTTGGGCAACTTCAATGATTGCGAATGGCTCGTGGAAGAAGTATATTCTAAGACTGCCCAATGCGTATTTTGTTTGCAATGTATCGGCCGACTTTGCATCGGACTCCTACCACAATTCTTTTTATCTTCGACTAAAACTTAACTAGACTTTTTTGCGACATAGGGGTTCAAAACTCAAGTACTTGACCGATTTATTCAATTGAATAATTTCATCGGATAGATTATTCTATTTCTTGTTTTTACAAAATCTTTGGAATAAATTATGAATAAAAATTAGAGTTTTCAAATGCAAGCTACTACTATAATCCGTTTTCAGTTCAAGCCTAGGATTATACAACAAACACGTTCTACGGTTTCGCTATTTCATTACTCTGAACATGCTGTGACCATTCAATTTTATTAAGACCATCTCGAGTACCAGCAATACATTTCAACACGGGCTTCTTCATGTGCACATGAATTTAACAATCTTTCTCGTACCAATTTACTATAGACGATTATTCACAGGTGGTCAAAGTCGACAGGTAGAAACACGTTAAGCACAAAAATTGAAGAGAGATTTTTTATTTAATTTATCATCGCGTTATGTACTTCGGAAAGGTTAACCATCGAGTTTATGAAGAAATATTCGCTTGAATTGAGCACAGAAAATTTTTCTGTGCGGTTCTTACATGATTTTTTTGCAAAGATCAACGTGAAGAAAAAAATTTTTGTGCTTTCAATACTGCTTACAGTTTGTCGTATATATGTACTGCTACACCGGTATGCAATTACTAAACAAGCAAGATTAAATTCAATTACCCGTTGTGCTAGGATTAATGAAATTTCCTCCATGCTCAAAAACTGTAAGGACGATACAACATTGTCTTCTGTAGCTTGTTCTAGAGTTCATAAATTCTCATGCTGACAATCCTTTCTCGAAAAATCACAGGTGGGCAAGATTTAATCAACGAAAGTAATCCGCTTTTCCTTCTTACATTCATCCTTTACTTACTCTCTTCTAATTCCCATCATTTTTCCTTTTAATTAATGTTTTTTGTAATTAATCTTTTGTTTCAGCTTTGAGAAAGTAACAGTTTGCAAAACATTTTGACTATTATCTGCTGACACCTGAGAAGACCGAAGAGCGTCTGCTCGGGTTGGTATATCGAGGACTGAAATATCTTCGGGCTATGTAGCTTACATATTGCTAGATAGGTATGATAGGAATACTACGCAGGTATTGGGTAGTTGACAGAGTCAGCCTTGCTGACAGACCGACCTTCGTGGCAGAACGCCTCTGGCCTCTCGAATGGAGCCGGGCCCTCCTCCAAGAGCGGCTTCTGAAGCGCTTACAGTGTAAATTGTGCTTACGCAACTGTAAAAGTACAGATAATAGACCTGAAATTCGTGTCCAGAAGACAATTGTAAAATGTTCTGAAAATCTAGAAATCCGGAATATTTCCACGTGATTTTTGAGTATCGATACACGTGTAAGAAATTTTGAATTCCTAGTACCAAATTTAGGAAATGAATAGAGAAAAATCGAAAGCAGTCTAAGTGAAAGGGGAAAGAGAAAAGAAAAATTGCGTATCAACACCACAACAAATCATTGGCTGAGTCATCTGCCGACACAGCAATGATTTTGCCAAATATCGCTTGATTATGCTGCGATCAACTATTGCGGACGGATCAGTAAGCTATTTGCCGCAATATCATCTGTTTGTTTAATCACACATTTTATTAGTTTGAAAAAACACTCGTCAACCAACTTTTCCTTTACCTATGTACCCAGCCTGTGCCCTACGGTGTGGTTTCCATTGGTAAAACCGAAGGGTCATTCAAGACATAGATAGTACGATGTTTTCTTGCCATGGACTTAATTTCAGAAATATTTTTATAATCACAAAGCAAGGCTGGCAGTAAATATTGTAAAATTTCTTTCTTATCAAGACTTCTCTCTTCTCATTAGTCTAATCTACAGATTCGTTATCATGAGACAACGTCTGCGGTATTTCATTTGTCAAATGATTCCCTTCTTCTTCCACTGAGATTCAAATATGATTGAAAATGAACTTATACTCTAGTAAGCTGAAAAATCTGGTCTTTGCTTTACTCACGCTTTTCGTTCAATAGATGATCTACTGAAGTCATCTATTTTCGTTAAACAGCGAACTTCTACAACATTGACCGCCCGAACTACTCAAATCAAATTGATTTTGAATGGCTGATCCGGAATAACTTTGAGTGCTACTGGCACCAGATAAGCCATGTAATATCGTAACTCGGTCTCGTTCCTTTCTTGCCTCCAAAATTCATGATGTTTTCTCGGAATATGCAAGTTTTGGATGTTTTTTTCACCAGAACTAGTACAGATTTCGACGACTTGGTACGTGAATGTGGAGCTAAGCACAATAGCGACGCGGCAGTATACAAAAGATCGTTGGTCATATCCGAGCATAACATTTTGAGGACTCCAGAAGTTTTCTGATGCGATTGAGCTATCGCTACCCAGCTGGACGACTTAACGATATGTGTTTTACAATGGACGGTCTACTCAAGTACATGGACGGATTGGCCTTATAATCAACGCCTTTCAAGCATCCTATGTTTCTTGGACTGTGTCGAGCAATCAAAATCGTTGCAATACAAAAGACCTTCCAATTAAAAAGGCTCTCTAATGAAAATTTAAGGAAAAAAACATCAAAAATTAAAACTTGCCAGATTTGTCTTGCGTTCATTGGTGAAGTGCCCAGTTCAACAAACATATCGGATTAACAGAAACTTACCTTTTCAACATTTTATGCACACTCTCATTCAAGGCTAAAAATCCATCCGATAGCAGAAAAGAGTCACTATTTTGCCTAACGGCAATACGGTTGTATTTCTTATATTTTTGGGATCATTGCATCATTGTAAGCTAGAATTGTTTCGTTGAAAGGTATTTGGCAGATAAGTTGAAGACAGAGATTCTAGTCTGTACTGTCAACCGTTTAAATACTGCACTCCAAGAAAAGAATATGAAATGTAATACTGTTGCTGAAAAGACGTAAAATGTAATGAATTTATATGTAAACCTACTATAGCTGAAAAATTGGATTGAACATTCACTTTGTCGCCATTAAATAGTGCCCGAAAAGTTGGTAGTCTGCCGAAAATGTGTTCTGCAGGTACTATTAGTTGCTAGAATAGATTTCGGATATTGAGTACGAACAAATAGCATGATTAATACTGAGAATTTGCACAACTTAAACTTCCTCGTTTTCAATTGGTAAGACATTGCGGAGAGATAATATCACGTGTATAGGAGCATAAGCCTTGTTTGACAAAGTAGTATATACAAATGTACATATGGTCTCCCGTCTCGGCATGAACATTTCCGCGATACAGGACCTTTCATATGAGTCTAAATTCGTGAAAATACAGAACAATGCAGCGAATCAAAGGAAAGAAGATTAAATTTCATTCACTGAGAGGCTATAAGTGAAACGAGTGCCATTAAAATAGTTGTTGAATCATTTACCTCTATGCTGGAGAAACTTGCTCTTAAACGCCGCCAAACTGTCACAGCTGATAGTCCAGAGTATTCTGATAACTGTATCATAATGTGTTGGTCAAAAAACGTGATGGACTGGTTTCAAATGCCTTACTTTGGTTAATGGATCGACGAGGCAAAATCTGAACTGTTAATTTAGAGAAACTGATTTTACTACACCTTGAATCCGATATATGAGATATTTAACTCATGCACGGAGCATCTAAAGGTAATATCCTTCTTTTCAGATTGCTCGTCAAGGTTTCTTACTCAAATGGACCCTCTCCAAACAGCTATTTTTTATTCATCTAGCGTGAATAAAGTGTAATTACTCCCTTGAGTCATCAATGTGAAAATGAATCTGAAGTTCTATTTTGCATATCTGTCCCGTTATTCTTTAATTCCCAGGTCTCCATTCATGTGAGACAGTAGAATTGTGAACAGTTCATTTACCACAGCTCTTACTTGCATAAAACAACTGGTTTGTTATCGGGTGCTTAAGAGTTCCTCAACAATGATCTGAGAGGTAAAGAGGAGGCTAGCGCTGTATCGAAGTTTCTTTCACATTTCTACGATAAAGATGTACATACCGCCTTGCATTTTTCAAAAGAATTCGAAATATTCTTGCCCACACTAGCATTATGTAACAGTTCAATTACAGGCACGCCTGTAGCATTCTGGTTCATTGCAGCTATTCTGCGTGGAGCATCGTATCAATTTTGTCGTTTTCGATTATTGCAGATGGAGCATAAAAGATCTCCCTAATCTAGTTTGGCATAGTACTGTAACAAGGTATCTATGCGACCCAAAAAGGGTAGGATATTTCGGAAACGCCCCATATTCAGTAGTTCCAATTGGATTTCTGTCGATTGGACCGAAGAGTTCAGTTTTGATGAACGCATAAGCAATTATACAACTATAACCATGTAAACATGAAAGATATTCAACGCTCAGTAGTTCTGGACTTCATTAGTTCATTCTGCAATTGAAGTTTCAGATACAAAAACTGGAAAATCATATGAAATCAAAGCCAGTCTATGATTGGAATTTACTTCCGCCCACCTATAACGTACTAAAAGTACTCGATAGATATGTGTACTTTATAAAAATGAAAACAAATTCTTTGGTTCTTCTTTTTAGTCCATAATTTATTGTCAAAAGTGGAAAATTGTAGCATTATGCTATGCGGAATGGAAATATGGAAAAAATGTAGAGAAATTTGAAGATTGCAGAAAAACATATCTCTACTTGTAGGGGTTGGCAGAACTTTTAATGCTCGAAAAATGGAGAACTTCGCATATACCAAAGAAAAAATGGTGAATTACTTCAATCGTAGGGCTCATGAATTTAAAATTAACATCACGTTCATGCATGCATTCATGTCAAAGCGTTGCTAGGTAATGAAAGTCTGTCAATTATGAAGCCACCGGTACAATACAGTAGATTTAGCAATGCACAAATGAACATCGATAAAAATCGATACAAGCTTTAGTATATGATATCCGTAATATCTGTGAGTGTGAGAAAAGATGAGACAAAAATATTTGCCAATGAAAACTGAATGCGAATTACTATCGACCCTTAATTCATACTTCATTTGATCTTTTAAAGCAACAGAATTTAGACTCAAAAATAATGTTCAATACGTTTCACATACCATTCAATATGTTTGGAAATAATCGATCAAATTCTAGATCGTTTTGAAGCGGAAATTTCCGCGCAAGTGTTTTGCTGGATTTCGAAATTTTCACTATTAGTATTTTCCAGCCTTCGAATGCTTTTCGAAAAACCGAATTCTTTGTGTATCCAAATGTACAGCATTCTTAAACGCATCTCTGTATCATTGCATTTAGGGTTTGATTGAAAACAGAGAAAAAAGTTTTTATGAAAAATAAAATTGAGTCTATTTGATTCATTGTAGGAACATCGAAAGAGATAATCGACGTTAGTATAAGGCAAGGATATAAAGTCATGTATGCGTATACAGTATGCTGGATTCTTAGCAGTTTATTTCGCGAATCTAAGATTGTTTGATTCTTACATAGGCAATGTCGAGATTGAAATTTATTTCATAATCTTTAGCCAAAAAATATGCATTAGAACGATCTGCTCCATTAGTTTTTTATTCAGACCAGACTATCAGGCCTTTCACAAAAAGAATTTTGAAAATAATTTAGCTGCGTTCTTTAACTAATCAAAGTTGTAGGGCAATAAAATGGAGAAAAGCCCTTAGCTGTCGTTGATCATTCCAAAAATTGGCTTGACTTCCTTACTACTCTTAGACATCTGATCAGTACGCCACGGATATATTGAAGATAACCTGATTTCAAGCCTGATTTTTGACCGTTTTAAAGTTTGATATCTCCTAGTGCGACGAATTGTTTCCAACTAACGGCCTAGAACTTGCAGTTCGAGATGTATAACTCGGAAGTTTAGTTCAAGTTTTAGCAGATACAATAAAATTCTACAACTCTTGTTGAGAAGGTTGCACGAAATGTACGGCTAGCAAGAGGAAGTTTATTATCGTACACCTGAAATTCGTTTCTTGGCCCCAGGAATGTTCTGCACCTTTGCCCTAATTATTTATCAGCTAGTATTATTGCAAGCATCAAGGACAGCTATCGCAGCAAAAACCCACAACGAGTGACTGCAATTACTGAGCCATCACTTACTTTGCTGATCATCAAAACCACATTTGCAAGGCCCAATCGTGTCGTTCGGCTTTTCGTTCATCTTTTTCTTGAATTTAATTTGTCTTTAAATTTCAAGTTATGGAGTGATTGTCTGCATATGCTCTGATACATTGATCAGCATCTGCTGGATTCGCATAATTGGATCATTTTGCGTCTTTTAGGGCCGCAAGAAGCGCAGAGCAATGTAGAGACCATCCCGTTCTTTTGTGCGGATGGAGCGGGAAAAGTAATCAAGACAATTAGAAGTGCATCTTCCTCACATGTCTGGGCATATCACAGTAGTGATGGCGCGATAATAACAAAGGCGGACTGAAAGGAAATAATGACATAGAGCAGTAAATGAAGTCGGTTGGCAGATTTTCTCAGCATATGTCCAGAGTCTACTATTCAGCTGATAACAGGACAGCCCAATACCGGACTTACCAGTGATTGAATCAGTGCAGAGAGTGAGCATTAATGACATTTGTCAACCCCTGAACCTTTCTGCACCTCTTTTCCTGTGCTTTTCTGATCGCGAGGTTGAAAACTTTGATGTACCGTCCAAATAGTATCGGACCTGTACCAACCTATTTTCAGCTTTTCTGGCATTTCTGTGATGCGTGATATTTAGTAGAACTAAATTGAACACTGCAGACCAAATGAATTATTCTCTTTGTGTGCGCTCTATTTTTAAGTGCTGCTACAGTGATATCGAATACTTAGATTTACTTCATTTGGTTGGACGATCAGATTTTCGTAAATTTATTCACATTTCGTGCGAAACACTACGTTTATCATGCATTTCTTCTACTGTAAAAGAAACTTGCAAAATAATAGAGCGTTATCAAAATGAAGACTTGCACGCCCCCGTTTCATAGAAAAGCCAATTCCATTTGGATGGTCCCTGAAATAGAATCAGAAGCTAGGCAAATTTTTCTGTTAGATGAGGAGTTAGGTAAATGGATGACTCCCGCCTTCGCAATCTGAGGAAAATACCGAGGAAGTTGCATGTATAGTTGCGTAGGAAAGGCATGAAAAGTACTAGAGCAAAAGAGAGAAGTAATGAATAACATGTCTGCATGAATCTACTAATGCATAGTTTATAATCTTGTTGTTTGTTAGCCGATCACCGAATGAGCCAATCAAAAAAAGAACGCTTCATGGACAACAAATTTCTCATTAATTGCTTTCATTTCTCTCTGTCTCCACCACAACTCCCAAATGCAGTCATCCACCAACGCCAAAGACCTCGATAACGCCTTGGGTTGCACTTCTTCACCTTGCCTCTGTGTTCGTACATACTGTAGGAGACATGTAATTTTCATTCAAACCTCGAGTTTTTTGTTTCTCACAATGATATTCTCTTCTGGCGAAAGCACAGCTCAATGAGAAGTAGAACGAAGCACTTTATAATTCAACCAACCATACACTACGTCTCAGCAACCACCTCAACCCAGTTACACACAAGCATAGTGCAGCCCTACTTGCACTTGTTCATCGGCGTAGGGCATTTCGTGGTATCACACAACGTCTGTTTCTCTACCGAATCACTTCGACTCGCAACACAAACGGGTTCCGCGACGACAGCGACATGCTGGTAGGCAGATCGAGCGGGGGGCAGTTTGAGCACAGGAATAGAATCGGATGAAAGCGATAGTGGTAGTCGTAGTGGTAGTGGTAGTGGTAGTGGCAGTGCATGTGGAGATAGAGGCGTAGTGCCGCATGGTTGCGTAGTCGGAGTTGTGCACGACGACATGCCGAGGAGAGAGTTGAGCTTGGAAACCGGAGCACGGTCAGTGATGTTTTGAATCGAGTGTTCGAAGATGAGAGCCAACTTAAATAAGTTCAGAGACAGGCTCATTGGGGGTGCACCTGCCCCTAAGGCGGCGAATTCGTAGAAACAGGGATGGCAGCAATCGTTCGGAAAGATTTATACCGGCAAGACGTTGATTGGTTCGATCGATGGATCTGTTACCATGGGACAACATTTCCACGTTCGAAGTCGTATTGTGCAGTACAGTACTGAAAAGCCTTCCAAGTGTCTCCCCTTTTCTTCCGCTCGTACAGTACTCGTTTACTGTACAATGCACCCTTCCAAGTATTTCCAGTACCGCATTGGTGGCATTGTACTGTCCAGTACAGCCTTCCAAGTGTTTTCTGTGTTCTGCCGCTGGTACGCCTTCGTCGAATCTGTTATCATGAGACAACATTTTCTCGTTTGCATTTGTGGAATTGTACTGTGCAGTGCAGTACAGCCTTCCAATTGTGTACCCGTTCCGTCCGTTGGTACTCGCTTACTGTACAATGCACCCTCCCAAGTGTTTCCCCTTTCCTTTCACTCTTATTCGTTTTTCCATTTCCTGATTTCAGTCAATCCAAATTGCACGAGATATCTGCGTACACATTTGTTCGATTGTGTTACTTCAGGCACGAGTGTGCAAAGCGCCCCAGTGCGTGAGATACATCATGATTGCAATGAAACAGCCCGGCACACGTTTGATATCTCGCTTATTTTATTGGAGGTTGCAGCAGAATGCTTTGTTTGACGAAGATATGACGCCAAACAACTCTTCGTCTAAATTTTGATAAAAGTTTGCACTGAGCAGATTCCGCAAGTTGAAGTTCGAGAGCCCGATGGGCGATGCCAGAAAGCTGTCGATCCAGCAGCATTGATTCGGCCAGTCTCGCAAAATGGTATCTCATTTCGGTGATAGCAATTTTGTGTGGACAATTTCTCATAATCCTTCGCTCTAATACTCATTATGAGCTCGTTTTTCGCCACTACGCAAACTGGGTAGTTACAAAACTCACGAACCGTCAAAGCGCTGTTCATCATGTCTACCAAATTACCAGTGTACCGGATTAAGCTTAGTGTGTTCAACAAACAATTGCAATGAAATATTGCAAAATATAAGAACAAATCCTTGGTTGTACTCGCCAGATATCGTGCTGCATGATCGAAATTTATCACTGTGGAGAGAATAGTGAGGGAAATCGAGTTCTAGTTGTAATCAATGTGCAATTCATTTCAATAGTCGCAGACAAGTTCTTATTCATCTAAATTCGTTGTTTCGCCAGCTCGGGCTCTAGTGATAAGAAATAATAGAATCTGAATTTCTGACCTGGTTTTCACTTTCATGTTAATTGAAATCATTGCGGAAGTTCCATTCAGATTATCATGGGGTCTCAATTAGGATCAAATTGAGTCAAAACACTTGATCATGCCATGAAAATTGGCTATGTTATAGAGTGAAGCTGATAGATTACAGCCATACCTGTGGTCCAAACAATTTTGTACTCGAGCCACCTGACGCCTCGGTGTTAACCGAAGCGTGTGGCAACTTATCTATTCTACTGAACGTTAGAATAGCAACCAGAGCGCATATAAGATACGAAAGCTAATTAATTTCCTTGAATCGTCTTCTATAGCGCATTAAAATCTTGACGTATATCTCTACATATCTGCGACAATGCATATCTAATTCGTTGTCTGGTTTTCATAAAATATCTGGGTGCTTCACCCATTGTTTTGTTGATTTTTACCTGTTACATATGAATATCTCAAGAATAATCTCGCTATCAAAAACAAATTCCGTACTTTATTTTCGCAGTTGATTAGCAGTCGTACTGCTTATGCCCGAGTATTACCTTCCTCTGTAGGAATAGACTCGTTACTAGAAATTATTCGACGAAATGTTCTTTCTATTTCTGAAGCTCTCTTTCTAGCGGCATGTATGATTTGAAAGTGCATCATTATTGTTCCGAATTATATTGAATTCTTTTACAAATCGAATACAGTCTCTTTCCCAGCAGATTTGATGCGCTATAAACAATATCTGAGAAATCAATAATTTCCAAAACATCTGTATCAAGTGCCGCTCTAATTAAAGGAAAGAAAGTACCCGATGTAAAATATGAAAATGCGGCAGGATGCACCACAAAAAATTGCGAAATGGAAATGCGAGGAAGCCCCCTCAGTGACCATTTACATTTACACGTTACATATCAATTATTCAAAGCGCAATATTAGTGATAAATCTGAATACTATGAATTTGAATATTTAATCAACGACATAGTTTCTGTTACCGAAGGAAACAGACACACCAGTTCAGAAACCAGGCCAGATGTAAACCGTTTTCATGGGTTCTCTGCCTCTCGTCGTCAGTGCCCAATGAATTTCGCGACTGCTGTATTATTTCTCATGTGATTCAGAAGACCAATGTACTGGATTAAGTTTAACGCATGCACTACTGGGATAATAACGGAAAAAAGCGGTAGATCAATTTCAAGTACAGAAAAGAGTACAAGTAGAAACAAAATGGGATAGGGTATGCGGATCCGTTGTGTTAGTTTTAGGAAGAAATAAAAAAGAATTCTGACGCTAATCGTATATCAAGCCGAAACTCGGACTGTAGAAAATTTCGATTTCTCCCGTTGCGATGAACCGTCGCCATAAAAAGGCTTGGAAATTAAAGTTTTGAGATAAATTACTCAAACATTTAGTTTGTGTTCAAGCGGATACGATAAAATTCTACTGGGGAAGTATAAAGAGTTGCAGGGTAGGGTCAGTCAGAAACCAGAGTATTACTACTGAACACTAATAATTTATCTATTGCATTAAGAATATTGACTTCGTCAAACCTTTTTTATATAGGGCGTATTTTTGAAGACAGCAAAGCCTGCCATTCCAACAAGTACTCATAACCAATAACTGCTATTACTGATCTTTAGAAGCACTTTACTAAGGTCCGATCGTTCCGTTTGGCTACTCATTTATCTTTCGCTTGAATTTAATACGCCACGAAATTTTAATTGGTGTGGTGTTCATCTTTATATGCTCCGAAGCATTGTTTATTATCAGCTAACTTCCCATAATCGGATCATATTTCGGTTTTTAGAGCAACATGAAACACACACTATGGACGTGACAGTCTCATTCTTTCGTTCTGATGGAGCGCAACAAGCTGTCAAAACAAAGTGCAGTGCCCCTTTCTCTCACTATTGGGCAAAGCGTAGGAGTGAGAGCGCGATGATAGCGAAGGCGGACTAAAACTAAATACGAAAGTAAAGCAGTCAATCAAGTCGTTATGAATACCATAAACATATCTCGGTACTGTTTTAGATATAATAGTAGATTGGATACACTCGGAATTCTTTACTAGAATGCGTCATTCCTCTTCTTCCTTGCAACATTATCGGGGATCGAATAACCAGCAATGCGTACAGAGGAGCAAATATTTCGCTAATTTTGTCGTAGTGAGGTTTACGCTCTCCAACACTGTCGATAGAATTTTCTGCGTGCATGTTATCCGCCGAGCTCGCCCATATTCTCATGTGAATACCGTGTAAAAATCTGAATTCAATTGTTTAGTTTAGATGGAGGGACAAATTCATGAATCCTGTCACTCAAGCTCCTATTTATTATGACAGTGATGATTCCTCCATACCGTATAGTGATATTTTTTGTATGTTTGTCAATCCTACTCTAATTAAACAATTACCGACTTTTTTGAGTTCTGAAATGTACCTGTTGTTCCAGTATCATCGACAAGTCTAGAAGCACCCTTAATCACGCCAGAAATGTAGCAGCGCGAGAACATCGGCCGCTCGAGACGTACCGTTGAAATCAGTCGTACTGGAATCTACGGCATCATGGCAGCACTGCAAGGTCCTCAGGCTAAGAAAACTCCGGTTCCTATTCTTGCCCATGATCGAATGATGATGAAGTGGCTGGTTTATTTCGACAGAGGTATCTGTGATCTTCTAGCCTGCGCTCAAGATCACGACATACTTCAGTTAATTCTTTTCTCAGAGTAATAACAGCCGAAGCAGCTGTATTCTTGCATCTGAAGGAGAATTTCGGAGCCAGCATAGTTTTGGCTATGCGGGACATGGCTCAGAACATACAGCGTGTCCCAGATAAACCGCGACGTTGATCACAGGTAGCTACTGCATTCTGTGCTATCTTAGCTAGGCTCGACACAGACTGTCAACTGATCCTTGTTCTTTCTACAAGTTTCAGCCTGCCTGAAGGATCGGTGCTGAGCGCATGCTCCTTGGAAAACTGCCATGCATCAATACTGCTAACATGTATTTCTGGAATTCAAAGCCATTAAATGAGCTTGAGTAGCTAAAAGCTTTGTTTTCTGGACAAATTCTTTTTCGAATGATTCCGGCAGCTCGATCACGACCATTCGTACAATAATATCTGCAAAACATGTCCTAGCATCAGTTTTATTCTTTCGTTAATCCATTTTTGCCTTCCATCCGTTATGTTCCGCTTGAGACCTAATTTCCGCTCTCTCTAGATTTGAATTAAGACGATTACATCTTTTAAAACTTTTTCGGTGCGTTCCATTCCAAAGCAAATCTTCAGGTAGCATTCCTTTTAATACTCCATCGCAGCAAGTGGTTAATATGAATCTATTTCATTTCTGTATCGTTTTGAGCACATGCATTACAGAACTTCCTTTGGATATGATATTTTAATTGGCTTCAGTTGTTTGCATCGCTATTGAGCTTGTGCGCATGCTTATGGTTTTATTGTAAACGTTTCTTCTTCGGCAGCTGCTTCGATGAGAAAGTTTGGACCCCACTAAAATGTACAACCCTGAGCTGTTTTTTTGAGCTGTACCACTTCTCCTCACGATGTTGTTCACTTTAGTGATATAGTCGCGAGATCAAAATTTTCGTCAATGTTTTGTCATTGATTACACAAAAGGAGCTATGGATAGGAAGTTTGAACGTGTACCCAACACTACTATATACGGTACAGTAAGAAATTGTATGAACCTCTACTTAGGGAACAAAGTGTCGTGATGAACCAATTTATCTAAAATATCATGCTTCATTTCATAGCTATTAGTTGTTCAATTCCACCGAAAATCATACTGAGCTGTCAAGACTCAATTCCAGATATTTGCAGTTTTCAGAATTTTTACAGATCACTTCCTACCCGTTTGTGAATGCTGAAAAATTCCAACTTTATGAGGTCTATTCATCTGACCGAGTTAATTTGAGCGCTTCTACAAAATACGCTTCTGGTAGTTAATTTTCTCAATTTTGGTTTTTGTAAAAGGTATCCAAGCAAAGGTTCAAATATTTATGCCTCCCTAGTTGTACTGCATAAATTCTCGAACAATTTTCTATTTAATTAATGCAGAAGATTTTACATGCAGCAGCAATCAATACTAACACCGTTCTCCAAACTGAGTAACTAATACAACAAACTCCACCGCGAGCAAACATTTATCGACTCACTGATTCAGCTTTTCCTTCTTGTCCCGATCTTTTATCTCTCGAACGATTTTACACCGTTTTCGAGGTTACGAGCTTATCTTTCTTTGTTTTCACCGTCAGTATCCGATCTGCTCCATTCATTGTCGAACAAAGCTTGAAATCATGATTCTGGGGATAGAAAACTCTCATCGATGTTAGTTTCGAGCACGTTGAACATTTATATTCTTAGCGCTTCACTTAGCAAGAATTGCTAAATTTCTATTTTTATAGTATCGCCGCTGGCTCAATTCGCTCGAGACACAATTGGAACACAGAGCAAGCTGGTGCATTCTTCCCCTTAGGATTCTCGGAAATCTCGCTAAATTTGGGTTGCCGCTATTCGTTCAGATGCTACTCTATAGGGATGTTTCGCTTCTTATTATACATGCAGTTATCGGTTTGTCCCCTCAGTCGTTGATTACTTGCGCATTGAAACCAGGAGACACGTAAAAAGTCGCAATTATTGGCGCTGATTACCTATCACATCACCAGATTCGAATGACGCCAAAGTGGACTCCGAGTATACTTCTACTCGCACAGAAAGATGTCACGAAAACGACACTTTATGAAATTTATTTTTCACACCAAAGCTTACGAAAGCTCTGCCCGTATTTCGCGATAATATCTTCTATCTCCTGGTGAAATTAAAACGCATGGTTTCCACTCAATAAGAATTTGCAAGCACGTTGTACATATCATGTCAACACAACAGATCAGAAACGCTTATCGCAGAGTGAGTGTATATCTGTCCCTGATGAATGATATACAAAACTGTGCGCTCTATGCCTACTTATGTTAATCTAGCTAAGATGAATAGAAGTGTCCCAAGTATAAATGAACGATATACATAGTAAACTATTAACTAAAATTCTGTGCACTTAGTTGTGGAGAACTAAAGTATCATATTATCTTATGTAATGATTTGTAGAACCCCCACCGTTACAGTAGCTTCGGTAACTCATAGCTCTATCAAAGCATTCTGTAAAGAGCAATAAAGGTTGTTGAGAGTTGGATTTGAGATCAGACTCAATCTGAAGCTGGATGAAGAGGTGACTTTACACATGAGATGACGACCGGAACTTAACACCGATGCAGTTAGACGCCAAGGAAGCGGCGGAAAAATTCTGTTTAAAAAGATAGTAGGCTCTGCTATGAAAACAATTTTATTGGGTGATTCTGATCAAATTTTTCAGCGAGTCCGCAAGAAATAGTTACGTAAAATTTGATACAATTAATCGTAATTCTTATTTTTGACGACTGCAATATTGCGATTCATACTGTCTCAATTTCCTTCTGCAGTTCAATTTAGGCTGTACATTATATGGTCCTACAAAGTGTCATCCTGATTTGCATTAGTCGGAAACAGTTCTACATTATGTTTTGAGCCATAGGTTGAAATAACGGGATTTTTTGTACTAAATTCGAGAAAAAAATCATGGTTTCCTCGTCATGATTCATGATTAAATCGCAAGGAGAAAATCCATTAATCTGGGCAGTCAGAAAGTGTCTCTGCGCTAACAAGTGAAAACTACAACTCAATGACTGGAATTACGAAAGTAATAGCATTTCTGCACAGTCCACTGGCCTTGAATACTGCTTCTCATCAATCCTCATCAACCCTCATCACTCCTAGATATCAGCAGTGGCGACTTGAACATATTATAAGTACAGTTTTGTACCAGGAAAAATGTCCTTCATCATTCAAAACACCGAATGGAAGTTTCTAGATCGCACCAAAGCCGAACCCGCTGACATTTCCTCACCCAATTCAACCTCCATCTTCCTAGGAATAGTGCAACCACATTACGGAATGAGCTCGACTTCCAAATCTTCACTCCCTCTCCTACAATACTCCGTCCATGCAACCACATCCCCGCACAGTAAACATTTATCTCTTCACAGACTACCATTGTAATCGCAACTTCAAACGATTCTCCTGATGAGCTACGATTGCCACCTGCTCGGTTTCGCATTCACTTTGCAGTCGTCTTCAACATAGCAACTCGGAATACGGAACGAAATGATTATGTAGAAAGGAAGCCATGATGTACAGTCTCATCGGTTATAGTGAATGAATCGACTGAAATAGAGTGACTTATGTGGTTGAATGAGATCCACTCGTAATTGATGACGCATGTGTTTTTACCCGTGTGATAAGGCCAATGAACTACTGGCATACGATGGTCTGCATTGTAAATACCAGCAGTCGATAAAGATGTTAGCGAATACGTTTCACTACCGAGGTGATTTGCACCTGTGGAACGATTGTCCGGCAAAGATGGTTACTGCGAAGTTACCCGACATGGCTTATCGCTTATTTCGGGAATACTTCCAGTGATTCGTAATACAGTACAATCTTGGTTTGGAAGCCCATTCGCCCAAGTGTAATTTCTCAGCTGTTGTACTAAGGCTGTCAACGACCTCGCTGAAGGAATAACCGCCTAACAGAACTACTGAATTCCAGTAATTTGGAAGTAAAAAGTACTAGATCACAAAGATAAGTCATGGATGAGGAAGCACTACTGTACAATTCAGTTCTTGTGTATGGATGTGTTCATCATGTAGTTGAGATGTATACAGTGCACCTGCAAGGTGCAAAGCCGAAAGATGACAGAATGTACTTTCAACGTGACCGGCTCCAGTGATGGAGATCCAGAGGTGTGGTATGGATTGAATGATAGAAATCATGGAACAGACCTTTGACAACCACCCACCGAGCGATACGTTTTATAATCCTTGGTTTTTGTTGAATACCTTGAATTTCGGAGAGAGACCATTTTTACAGCATCCATCGTGGTTAGGTTGGCAATTAGAAAGACGTGTATTGAACCTTGCCTGGTGCATTGCTGTACTGTTATTATGATATGTACAACAATGAAGGAAAGAAAACAACTGTATCTAGCTTGCCATGTGAAGAGTGAAGAACGAGAATAATGTGCGAGGTATTCGTCAATGTATATTATTCTACTCAATCGAACTGCTTAAATCACACCACGCCCCTATTTCGATACTGAAATCATCTTGCACATTATGGCTTTTCGGCGTACAGTACAAAAGTAGTGTCGTTTATGCCGAGTACAGCAGTGCTGATTAGAAGGTCACCTCATTTTCAATTTATGGGGGATAAAACATTACAATGAAGAAGAAGAAAAGCTCTCCGATCTGCTACAGCTGGCTAGTGAACAATTAGTAAGCTGCAAAATTGCGGCGATAATCTCGATAACATGAAATTAAGGGTAAGTGGTGAACACTTTTATCTCGATAGTTCGGAGCCTGACTACCTGTAAGCCTACAATTTAACACACTTCCAGTAATCTTGTAGGTTGACTGAGCCAATCCTACCTACAATAGCTTGCGGATCCCAGGTTTGTTGCTATCGAAGACCATTTTTTCGTGTGGTCTTACTTCCATCCCGTTTCCTATAAATACTGTACATCCTACTGCAGGAAGTGATGTACTCGTCAAGTTCAACTCGTTCTTTGCCATTTGCGTCCGTCAAACTCCAATGGCGCAAGGTTTCCCAGTATGCATTCGACTCCTCACCCTTTGCGGATATAACCATAACTTTCAATGGTTTTTATCCTTGTGATACAATTGCCACCTGCAAGGCCCATTTACCACATTAGTGTTGTAATAGGGAAAGCGGTTCCCGGTACGAATCGTGATGATTCGTTTGTCAACCAGCAGTTGGCTGATGCTTCGAAAATTATCTATTCGACGAATAATCACGAGTAGTGTTTCACTACTTTTAGCATTCCTGTACTGGAGGCATTGTGCAGATACGGCAAATAGATTTCTTGTTTGTCTCTAAAGTGTGCTTTCTTCTTGAATGAGTATAATTCAGGCAATTTGCGCATTTGTAGGAGAAAAGATATGGGTAGAAAAATGGGAAACCATTTCACAGGAACTGCAGATTCGTACTAGGACCCTCCCCCTTAATATTCTATTGTTAGGTTCATCTAATATGCTACATTCTACTGCCTCATGCAGAATTCTCGAATCGTTTTCGTTTTTTCGGGCTCGTACGTCTGTCTCCGCTCATTGATTTGCATGAATGCACACTCAAACCTTAGGTGTAATCCGAACTCGTTTCCGGATTTCTACTTGGTGCTGCGAACTATGGCTCATTGGTTACCGAAATACTGCACAGCGAAGGTTTGAATAAGTGTGTCGACAAAAATTCGGTCTACAATTCCGATAGGTACAGCTTTTCTACGGAGTGCAACTCAAAAGACTGATGTCGTCATTATTTATTGAAGTAGGTAATCTGCACAGTTGAGATTCCAAATTATTGCAATTCTATCGCTCAACTCTTTGGTGCAAGTAAAAAGCTTCTGCTTATTAGTTCTGAGATAGCAGTATCCATGTTATCTTTGTCAGAGATTACTAGGAGGTTCGCAGATAGCACTCTTCAAGCCCGACTGTTCCGTTCTCCATTCAAGAATGGAACTTACACAGATAACGAGCGGCCACAGGCCCTATGAACGCAGTACCAAGGATTCACTATATTTTCTTCAAAATTATTTGAAAAAAGTTCAGGGAATCTGAAGAGAATTTTAACATTCTTGCACTTAATCTATTCGATTGGGAAAAATTCTGACTTCCTTGAATGAGTAAATAGTCGACGTCTGTCGCAACCTAGTAGGCCTTCATTTGTAACAGAAATTGAGACAACATTCTCCACTGCATTTTCTATTTCCATCCAATGTATTTGGAGAATGTTGGCATAAACACGAAAACAGCCATGTTGCATGTATCTTTTCTCTTATTCATTTATGTACAAGAATCACAGATAGAGGTACGGAGATCAAATTTTTCAAAGAAATACTGTTTTTGAAGTAACAGTTCAATAGCTACCTGTTCTGCTAGATTAGAAGAATATACCAGGGCAAAGTTCAAGTAATCAATTTCGAATTGGCCTAAAAATGTAATTTATAGTTTAATTGAATGTACTGTTTTTAAGAATAGCGTGTAAAACAAGGCTAAAATATTATAGCAATTTGATTGACTTTGGATTGACAATTTTTCAAGTAAAATCAGCTCTTTTTAGAAGCACGTGTGATGAAAGCATGCGAGTTCTATTCAAAAAACTTAATTCTTGATTTTGGATTCTTTTATAATAGAGTTCGTAATCTTTTAGTCACGTTCCAGGTGCAACATCTACTGTTCGTATGGAATTCTCGGAACTATACTTCATTTTTACGAGAAATCTGTGAAAAAAATGGTAGTCCAGGAAATAGTGCTAAATTATTTCACTTTTTGAATGCGAGTAGTTCAAGAGAGTTGCTGAACGCAATATTATTGGAGAATCGATACTTTTGAGCACGATATGTGAGTTCTTATTATACTCAGGTGCATGGGCACGAGCAGCAACTATGATGCTTGGCTTTTCTCTGGTTGAAATCTTGGCGCTGCTTCGCGATACTGTGCCAGACACAGCAGCGAGCGTCGAATAAGCATTTTTTTGATGAGGAGGCGCGAGCTTTGAAAACGATACGTTTTTGGATGTCAAAATTTGCAACAAATGGACTTGTCTGAATGCGTTTGAAAGTTGGTCGGGACGTGAAGAAGGAAAAATGAAAGAATTCAGTCCTTAAAATGGCTTCACCTAGGTTTACAACAATGAGTCCATGGATCTCTGCAATAAATGCAAGCTTGATAGTGATAGGTCCGCTGTGAACTTTTCCATTAACAGCATGAATCCTCTATTTCTTAAATAATGCCAGTATGATTAGGCACTCATCAGTCCCACACGAGCATTCTCTTCATCAGCAATTATGCAGGAAGCATAAATGGAGCATAGTCTTTATGATGCATACGTAGAAATTGCATAGAAAGTACTGTATACATAGAAGAATCATAGAATTAGAATCTTAATTCGTAAGAGAACCTAAATTAAAACAACTGGTTATTTCCAGGTATTGATATAGGATTTTTTATTTGTGATGGCAAACGTTTAGTACTACAGAATAATTTCATAAACAATCTGGGAGTAGGGACTTGACATTGGTATGCAGTCCTTAATTTCCTAGTTGCTTCCAGTTCACCGCCTTCCAGTGGGAAAGATTACTATCTCGTGCCTTCACAGCATGCGGTGTCTCCCTAATCTATTATAAAACATTTCCTTGTTTTCTAATTTATTGCATGGTGGCTCAAGTTATAGTTTCATCGAGCTCGCCTTCACAGTTCGCGAAAATTTTTTTCTTTATCATAAATATTGGGGAATCCTTCTTTCTGCTTCATAGCCATTTATAAAAGTATTCACAAATCTTGCTCATTATCATGCTTTTGAAATTATCTATGACAGATAATAGTTCGAATAGCATTGCGCTAGACTAAAAATTAGCCACTTTCATAAAAAATCAAGGTTTTAAGTTGATTAACGGAAATAAAGGTGGTTTTTACCTGAAAGTAGGAGAAATTCTAGTAGAATCCCATTTTCGAAAAATCGAATCCTGCTGCTCGAACTCGAGCACTTCTGTGCAAGACGTGTGATCAGGACAAATTCAACAAATTGAAACTTACCGTTGCATGATAATAAACGAATACAGGTATGGGCGTCTAATTCCAAACACTCTCATCTGGTATATTGTTTATAAATCGGTTTTATTACGTCAAGTAGACTAGGAATAATTCATACCTTTTATTCCACTCGTAGATGAGTGAAGCCATCTCATGGGGAACACCCACCAAGATATTGGAGAAATACGTTGACCACGACATCTGTTCAGTGATCGGACAACTGGATCACTTTCGCATCAATCCAGAGTCTGGTACATCATTCATTGATTCTCGGATTCAATAGCATTTTTTTGAGACCATAATGTTTTCTATGTGCTCAGCATTCTTGCATTCATCATCCAAGTTTTTTACAAAGTTTATACAACTTTGTAATGTGAAACGAGCAGTACCTACAAGGCATGTATGTTCGTACAGGTCTCTGATATGATGAGGAGCAGGGGATACTTTGGGAAAGGCGATTTCAAGTACTGTTCAGAAAGAGTGTTCGCTGAAAACTATGTTTCGTAAAGATATTTGTTGGTGGGAATGGACGGGTATATTGCACAGTAATCCATTAATTACATGATCCAAGTCGCAATTTCTAATTCCAGCAGTTCGAAACTGTTCCACATCAACTTGTTTGTGGAAGCAATATAAGTAACAGGATTTGTATTTCCTCGTAGTAAATTTATTGCGCTCTAAATTCGGGAAGAAATCATGATTTCTTCACCACGCATCGTGATTAAATATTCAGTAAGTGTGTCCTACTGCAGCTATCCTACGAAAAGAACAACCCAACGACTAGGATCGCGAAGGCAATACCGTTTCTGTGGTGCACAGCTGCACTGAATACAGCCTCTCCTCAGTTACAGTCATACTCGAGTAACTGCAGTGGCGACTCGAACATAAATGAGTGTACTGTTGTGCTAGAAGAAAATGTCTCTCAATATATTGAAAACAAGGATCGAAGCGTTGAGTTTGTACCCTGGGACAGAATCTCAGTGTATTTCTTTATTCTGAGGAATTATCGTCTTCCTCGAACTACTGCACAGTATATCAGTAACTGTGGTCTACTTTCCAATCAGAACTCTTTCCCTTGCAATACTGCGATGGCGCGATCACTTTGCACTGCCCCACTAACTCCTTACGAGCTTCCCATTATAAGCAGTATCATCAACTAATTCTATCTCTGTGCTACAGTTGCCATGTACCCAGTCCAGCATGCACTTTTCTGTGGTCTTTGGTGTAGCTACTCGAAATGTAGAATGCAATGATTGCATAGAAATCAAACAGTCATTTGCAGTAACGTACTTTTGAGTGAAATCGAATTAATAATGAACTTATTTTATCCTTCTGGTGAGGCCAAAGAACAACTGTCGGAACATTGCCGCAATGCATTGAACGGTAATCGACGCCTACATCAGTAAACACGATTCGATCCAGGCGTGATCGGCACCAGTGGTATGATTGTTCGGCGATTAAGGTAGGTACGAAGCTATACGTCTTCAAAATTGCTTGGCCACTGTATCGGAAATCCTAGTACTCACTCGTCACATATTTTTGTCTCGACTTCGAAGCCCATGCACGCAGCAGTTGTACAATACCCGCAACGAAATCGCAGCAGTAATGGGCACAGGTATAACTACTGGTTCCCGTTTATTCGTAAATCGGGGCTAGAGTGAGTACGCATATACAGTAATGAGTAGTGCACGAGTACACACAACAGAAGTGTACGCTTCCGACAATGCGGATGAGGGTTTGCGGTCGGTTGTCAGTACCTTACAGTCAGAGAGGGAAATGTAGATATGTGGAAAAATGATTTGAGGTTATTTGCTTGCGATTGCAGAGGTACGTGTAGCCCGAAACCATGCACATCGTAGAGCGGGAGCACTGTAAAATGCTGTACTTACTTCTGCAAGAGTGTTCATCATATGGTAAGGGTAGATATGGTGCACCCGCATTTTATAGAAAATTAAAGGAGATAAGGTTTTGTAATAACGTGCCATGCTCATATAGTGGAGAGCAAGAGAAACGGCATGGATTGAGTGATTGAAATTGTGGACCAGATCTTTAACCGCCACAAACAGACTGACAATAAGTTTCATGATCCTTGGCTTTGTTACTGAATGCCTTCCTTTCAGCAGAAAGACCATTTCTAGGGTATTCGCTGTAGTTAGGCTGGCAACTAGAGAGATGTGTATTGTCCCTCACGATTGCAGTGTTCTATTGGTATTGTGATGTGTACTATAATGCCGGGAGGAACAAAAACTGTGTTTATTTTTCCACATGTACCGAAAAACGAGAGTGATGAATGAGGGATTTGTCGTTGTAAATTATTCCACTCAGTTGAACTGCTTAAATCACCCCACGCCTCTAAATTTATTTTGATCCGATTTCGTCTTGCGCAGTAAACCCTGCACGGCATTGAGAAGAAAAGCAGTGTCGTTTATTCGGAGTGCAGCTGTGCTCATAGGAGTATCACTACGATCTCAATTAATGTGGAATACAGTATTACCACTGGCGAATAAAACATGGTATCCGCTATACAATAGCTGGCTGGTAAGCAGTACCGTACAATCTCTGAATTGACAAGTTGCAACTTGCGGTGGCAATCTCGATAGGAAGAAATGAAGGAAAAGTAGGGAATACCGGGATCTCAATAGTTCCGAGCATGCAAACCCTAAAGGTCTGCAATTATACTCACTCGTCATGCCAAAGCAAGTTGACGAAGTTGCATCTACTCTTAGCAACTCAGACTACTTCATCTCGCTGGAATCGGACTGCATTTTTAACGCAGTCTAACTTCCATCTCGTTTCCTATAAATACGACGTTCTCTGCTACAGAATGTGTTTAACTCTTCAACTTGAACTCTCTAGTCGTCATGTACGCTTGCGAAACTCCAACATTTCAGCCGCTTCGCATTATGCCCCTGACTCCTCACCCACCACCTACATCGTCACCATTTTCAATCGATTCTATGCCTGTGCTACGATTGCCCACTGCCCTGCCCGACCACCAGGTTGTTGCCGCCGTCGAGGGAGTCATTCCAAATGTGAATCGAGAGGATGCGGTCGTGATGCAGCCGTCTCCTGATGCTTCGAAATCTACGTAGTCGATGAAGAATCGCGAGTAATGTTTCATTATCCTTGAGCGTTATTGGATTAATATCGTTGTTAAGTTGCGGTATATATGGAATGCTCGTTTGGATTGTAAAGAGTTTGCTTCTCGTGTTTGGATGACCTTAGACGGTAATGTTTTAGCGGAACGGGGTGACTTGAAGAATATGGAAGAATATTTTTAGTCAAATTTCAGATTACAACCTTGTACAGTAGTACCCTGAATCCTTCACACCGATATTTTACTTTATCTTGAACTACAGCGCAGAATCATACGGTCCGGTACTGTATTATCCTCCTTTTTTCTAGCTCGTTTGTCTACGGCCGCCGATTCATCTGCACGTGTGCGCAGTCGTACTGTACCTGTAAAACCTACTTCATTCCCCTATTCTATTTGTGCTGCGAACCAAGGCTCATCGGTTACGACATATTGTTCCTGATTGTGTTTTTTTTGTTATTTCTATTTCTTATTCTTATTCTGTTCTGTCGGCTTGCGGCATGGTTCTCGAATAAATGCGTCATTAGTATTGTACAAATAGAGTGACAAAATGGTATAATACCCTAAATTCGCAGATTGGTATTCTCAACGAAATCACACAAAAAATTCAAAAATTTTAAGGGTTTGGTTGAAAATGTAGGATGTGAAGGCCATACCAAGACAAGCCTCGACACACTGAAAAATTTTCCACCTGGAATAGGGACGGGCAATCGAACAAACGCAAGTCAGAGGACCTTCTGTTCTAGAAACATCAAAATCAATAGTTTACCGGGTTCTTTAGTGCGTCGGAGTTCTGGAAGTTCAGGAACGAAAACACGATTCATAGGAAACCGGCGCAATTTTCTAGGAAGACTCATTTTGGTTGATCTTTCAATATTGAAAAACTAATAACCCGAAAACACATACTCGGTATTGTTAGATATTGAATCATGTGGCGTAGTCCCGATAAATCTACCAACCTAGCTACCAGTTGCATTAGAGAAAATTTTTTTAAAAACGTACGAGGCCTGTTTCTGTTCGGCCTTCACATCTACCTTTCCCACAAAACCCTTAAAATTTTTGAATTTTCTGAGTGATTTCTTTGAGAATACCAATCTGCGAAACAAGGGCATTATATCAATTTGTTACTCTAACTGTACATTAGGGGGAGGACAAAATAATAGGACACCCTAATCGTTTGTTTGCTGAGCTGGAAAAATTAAACAAAATTTAAGAATTTTACCACCTAAATTTATAAGTAAAATACATGCGCAACAGTACAGCATCCGTCAGACGACTCGGGCATGGGTCGACTGAAAGGTTCGAAAAACATTCCTGACAAAACCAAATTTGCAATTATTGAGCTATG
>JAAUYH010102387.1_pt1 | contig 24529 bp, 23 predicted proteins | sample 7278061 | NCBI WGS metagenome assembly JAAUYH01 (sample SAMN14350203, study PRJNA611818) | marine sediment metagenome | isolation source: surface marine sediment (0.6m) | place: French Polynesia: Moorea | collected 2018-08 | reverse complement strand
TGCAAGGGCGTTTCACCAATTTTAGGGCTTTTTCGCCCCTTTCACCTCACTTTTTTCTGCATCAAAGATCTCTGTAACCTATATTGGCTCAACGTTGTCAAGTTATTCAGCAAACCCTAGTTAATTGCTCAGGTTGACACCGATTAATCTGAATATCAATTATTAGACTCCCTTCTCGGCTTAAATCTTGGATATAACCGTTTTTATGTCTTACAGCCTCGTAATAGCTATCAAAGACGCCAAAATAATAGATGTACATGGGGTTAGTTGTCGAAATCTTTATCCACCAACCAAATTCTTGTATTTGTTGACTCATAGTCTTTTTGAATTTTGAGATGAATTATCAGAAATAATTTATCTATAGCAGTACGTATTTATATTAGGACGTGAATTAATGGCTAATTGCTACTTGCTAATTGCGAGCTTGCTAATTGCGAGCTTGCTACTTGCTACTTGCTACTTGCTACTTGCTACTTGCTACTTGCTAATTGTTACTTTGCCTTGAGATGTCCTAACTTTTGTTGGTATTGCTATAGCTATCGATCGCAGTCAATGGCGAAGCATAAATTTGTTAATGGTTAGTTTAGTCTATAATCATCGAGAAGAGATTCAAGCTTAAATTTTTACCAATAATACTACATTTACGATCGACTTTAAAACTTAGAGCTATAAGGTTCATATTTACCACCCAAAGACTCGACAATACTGTGAGTATTAGCTATTAGCATTTTCAGATAACTATCCCCTTCGCTTCCTGGTGCGCCGATCGAATCGGAATATAATTCTTGGGGGGCTAATTTTACTCCTGCCTCTTCTGCGACAGTGCTAATCAATTTCGGATTAATAGTCGTTTCGGCAAAAATAGCAGGAACTTTAGTTTTCTCGATCTCTTCAGCTAAATTTTTAACCGTCTGTGCGCTTGGTTGCTCTTCGGTGCTAATACCAATCAGTGTACCAGCTACATCTAAACCATAAGCATTAGCATAATATTGAAAGGCATCGTGGGTAGTTACTAGTTTCCTTTGAGATGGAGGAATAGTTTGAATTTGTCGATCGATCCATGTATCTAACTGCTCTAATTCTTCTATTAGTTGGGTAGCGTTATTTGTAAATTCTTCTTCGTCTTCTGGAGATAATTTTATCAAGCGGTCGCGAATTCCTTTAACCATCACGATCGCATTTTGCGCATCTCCCCAAACGTGAGGGTCTGGCTGTTTTTGCCCTTGATATTCAAAATCTAGGGGTTTAACTAGTTCTCCCACCGCAAATTTCTCTGCTTCAATACTAGTCCCTTCTATCAATCTGATTATTCCTGGTTCGAGATTATAACCGTTATAAACAATTAAATCCGCTTTTTCCAAGGCGACACCATCTTTAGGAGTGGGTTCGTACACATGAGGATCGCTACCAGGTTGCATAATTCCTATATGCTCTATTTCCTCTCCCCCTACTTGGGTGACTAAATCCGTAATAATAGTACTGGTGGAAACAACTTTAGGCTTATTCTCTTCACTAATCTCATCTCCTCGGTTTGTTTGACAACCACCAAACCCAATCCCCAACAAAATCCCTACGACCACTAATATCTTGGCTTTCATAAATTCATTCTTCGCCCAACTACTAACTACTAACTCCGTACGCGGAGCGACTACCGAAGGTCACTCCGAACTCCGAACTAGAGCGAAGCGACTTGACATTCTTCTCATAATTCTTTCATAATGTTTATCATATTCTTATCATAATTCCCAAATAAGAATAATTGCTCAAAGTTGTCAAAACTTAGATGGACGACAGTTTAGTATGAACGCGATCGCTGTTAACAATTTAGGAGTTTACTACCGTACCGTAGAAGCATTGCGAAATATCAATCTCAGTGTACTTTCAGGTAGAGTAACAGGAGTATTTGGTCCCAATGGTGCAGGAAAAAGTACCTTAGTTAAAGCGATGCTCGGCTTAATTCCGACAAATATGGGTACGGTGCAATACAACGCTCGACCGTTACAAGCCAGTCTGGACAGAGTGGCTTACGTACCCCAGAGGACACAAATTGACTGGACATACCCTGCTACAGTTTGGGATGTAGTTATGATGGGCAGGGTAAGAAAAACTGGTTGGTTCCGTCGTTTTTCTGGTGTAAGTCGTCGTCACGCTAGCGAGGCTTTAGCCAGAGTAGAAATGGAAGCTTATAAAAATCGTCCTATCGGTCAACTTTCTGGCGGACAACAACAAAGAGTCTTTCTAGCACGTTCTCTAGCACAAGAAGCGGACATTCTATTTTTTGATGAACCTTTTGTTGGGGTAGACCAGAAAACAGAAGATATTATCTTCCAGATTTTTCACGAACTAGCTAGTATTGGAAAAATCGTTTTAGTTGTCAATCATGACTTGGGAGAATCGATCGCCAATTTTGACGATCTGATTTTGCTCAATAAAGAACTAGTGGCAGCAGGAAAAAGACAAAACGTTCTGCAAGAAGAAAATCTCTATCGCGCCTACGGTAGTAAAGTATCATTTTTTTCTGACCGCTGCTGATACTGAAAACTAAAAGCTAATAACTAATAACTAAGATTATTATGCTTTGCTGACACAAAATCTAGAAGATTAGTTTGGCTATGATATACTGATATACCAAATACATGAACATATCTTTTGTATCGTTCATCCCGCCATCGCTTCTAAACGAAGCAGATAAAGGGACGGAAGTAGGTTTGAAAACCGAAGGAACGCACCGCATCTAAATCAATGAGGTTTAAGTGATGCTTGCGATTTCGATAGGTAACTTATTAGCAGCCACCATAGCCGTCTATTTTAGCTACACTGTCAAAGACGATGTTTTCCAGGCAGGAATTGGATTTGCTGGGATTTTGTTTATTTTAATAACGTTAGTTTGCGCTCCTTGGTTATTAAAGCTAGCAATAATGATAGTCTCCATTCCTTTTCTACTGGATTTTGTCAAAATTTGGTCAGTGGAACACTATAATTAGCTAAGAATAAAAGCGATCGCCTAAAAGTAAAGGGCGATCGCTTTTATTGTCTGGATTAATTTAGTTCTTGATTGGATTTGACTATACTGTAAAGATTACCAATCCTCAGACACAACAGTTGTAAACTGTTCTTATCTTACTCAATCCTAATTAACGATATTAACGATATTAACGATAACGTTTTTTACGACGAGCAATAGCTTTACGTTTACGCTTTTCAATCGGTGTTTCAAAATGACGAAGACGCTTGAGATCTGAAAAGATTCCCGCTCTAGATACTTGGCGTTTAAACCTACGTAATGCAGACTCTATATTTTCATTTTGTCCCAGAACCACTTGGGTCATTAAATATCATCCTCCAATTTCTGATTATTTCTACTGTTTTTATTTTGGTCATCAATGTTTGTTTTGAGCATAAATAGCCCACCATAAACTATATTACCGCAAAAAAGATATTTTTGAATCTATCAAAGGGACTAATGTAAAAAGTGGCGAGTGCCTGTCAATACCATAACAATACCTAATTCATTGGCTGCTGCGATCGAATCTTTATCTCTAATAGAACCACCTGGTTGCACGATGGCAGTTATTCCCGCAGCAGCAGCAGTACGCACTGAATCATCGAAAGGAAAGAAGCCATCACTAGCTAAAACCCCACCTTGGGCTTGTTCGGCTGCTTGTTCGAGGGCAATTTTAACCGAACCAACTCGATTCATTTGTCCCGCGCCAATACCCAGAGTAGTTCTATTTTTGGTCACAACAATAGCATTAGATTTAACGTGCTTGACTATTTTTTGAGCAAAGAGCATTTCTGCCATTTGGGCTGATGTTGGTTGTTTTTCGGTGACTACTTGCCACTTATCGAGATTTTCTCGAACATCATCACTATCTTGAACTAGTAATCCTCCTGCGATCGCTTTAACAGTTTGTTTCTGTCCTGTCACTAAATCTGGTAGTAATAATATCCTCAATTTAGATTTAGCTTGCAGAATTTTTTGGGCTTCTTCATCACAGCCAGGAGCAATTACACATTCAAGAAAAGTTTTAGTTAAAGCTGTAGCAGTAGCTGCATCGATAGGTTGATTGAGAGCAACAATACCCCCAAAAGCAGAAACAGAATCAGCATTAAAAGCTCGTTCATAGGCTTCTGCCAGACTAGAGCCAATAGCAACTCCACACGGGTTAGTATGCTTGAGTACGGCTGCTGCTGGTTCTTCGGCAGAAAATTCAGTAATAATTCGTCTGGCTGCTTCTAAATCGACTAGATTATTGTAACTGAGTTCTTTTCCTTGTAGTTTCTTCGCTGCTGCCCAACCTGTTGCTTTAGTTCCTGTTTGATACCAAGCAGCATTTTGATGGGGATTTTCCCCATAACGAAGTAATTGTAAACGTTCGCCACTAATTGTATAGGTTTGTGGTAATTCTGCTACGGAATTTAAATCGGCAAAATAAGTAGAGATAGCGCGATCGTAAGCATAAGTATGAGCAAAAGCTTGACCTGCCATTTGTTGACGAAATTCCAGGGATACCTCACCTTGAGAGTCTCGCAGTTGTTGCAGATATGCATCATATTGACTAGGACTGCATAATACAGTTAAATATTTAAAATTCTTAGCTGCTGCCCGTAACATGGCAGGACCGCCAATATCAATTTGTTCGATCGCTTCAGCTACGGTAACATTAGTCTTAGCAATAGTTTGGGTAAAAGGATAGAGATTTACAACTACTAGATCGAGAGGACGAATCTGATTATCCTCCATATCTTTTTTATCTTGCGCTAAATCCCGTCTTCCTAAAATCCCTCCATGAATGCGAGGATGGAGAGTTTTTACTCTTCCGCCTAAAATTTCTGGAGAACCAGTATAGTCACTAACTAAGGTAACTTCGATGCCAGCTTCTTGTAGAGTTTTGGCTGTTCCCCCACTACTGATAATTTCAAAATCAAATTCGGTTACTAACTTTCTGGCTAGATCGACAATTCCCGCCTTATTGGATACACTCAGCAATGCTAAACGTTTCATACACTCTCTCTTTCTTCAACTTAGACAGATTTCTAGGTTACAAGGTTTTGGACGATAAATTTTTAATTAGTTATTACTTCAAATAATTAGACAATAATTAGAAAAACAGAATAAATATAGTTAATACTGTTTATGCCTTTTACTGTAAGTCATTCTGCAGCAATTATTCCTTTTAACAGAAAGCCTTTTGTTTTGTCTGCGCTCATTATTGGCAGTATAGTAAAACTTCATTGAAACTATAGTCGTCTGTAGTCGAAGGTACTCCGCCACGGGGCTTATAAAGGGCGGACGCATAGAAATTCTGTATCCTGCTATTCTCGTTTCTTCGCGTCCTCTGTCTCCACTTCAATCTCAACCTGTCAAAATCAAGGTAGCGAACTACTAGCTTGGTTTTGGTAACAAAGTTAGTAAATCAGTATTTATATCAATGCGACTGCAAAACTTATGAGAATAAGCTGGAAAAAAAGAGAGCGCACTGTAAAGCATGGAAGTAAAAGAATTAAAGTTTCTCCTCAAGCTTGTCGGTAGAGAAAATTATCGGGGTAAGATTAGCGAACTTAAACCCAACAGTAAAACAAAAATTTCGGAAACAGAAAAGATTTGTCGTACTTTGTGCGATCGCGAGTTAGTTACTTGTAGTAAAAGTATAAATCTAAAATTTCTAGAGAAAAACCATCGCTATTAGATCGTTCGGCAGCTTTTAAACTCCTTTGGCAAGATGAATTAAATAAAACTAAAGGTAAGATCGATCGCCTTCGGCAGCTATCTTCTCCAGAATTAATTGAAATGTTAATTTCAGTTATGGCTGTTTTAGGAGTTCAGCAGATAAAACGTAAATTATTATCTGGTAAATATTCTAGTTATTCTTTTAGCTATCGGTCATTAGATCGATCTAAACAGCTTGGTATATTGTGGAATGAAGATGCTAACTTAAAAAGTTTTTCTCATGCCATGAAAGCCTGTGAAAAAGCAGTTAGCTCCAATAAAAATATTACTTTAATTATGATTAGAGCCGAATCTTTAGGCAAAACTAATAATCAAGGATATAAAATATATCAGCAAATATTTAATAATATATCTAATCATCATATTAAACCGAACTTAGAATCTGTTCATTATTTAAAAACTTATCAAAAACTCAAAAATGATGCTATTTCAGGCGATTTAGTTTTAAACTTTGAGCCTTTAAGCTTAACCGAGCTAGAAAAACTAGTTTGTGAAACAAAAGTTTTATATCAATGTCCTTTATTACAAGATTTAGAAATTGTTCCTGCCATTACTTATAAAAAGATAAAGCCTAAAGATACAGACAAAGAGCAAGAATTGCTTAGAGAAATAAAAGAATTTCTACTTAACCTAGTAAAACATCATCATTTATTAGGACAACAAATATTAATTCAACAAGCAAAGAGTCAGTTTGCTGAGGTAGAAGAAAAAAAAATAGAAAATCTGATTCAAGAGTTAGTGCAAGATCAGAAAATATGTTTTGTTAATCCTAACTCCAAACCAAAAGAGCGATTAATTTGCTTAATTCCCAAAGTAACAGTAGGAGCGAGTAAATGAGTCAATTCGATCGCTATTATCAACAAGGTTTATTCCTCCTGAAACAAGGAGATAATCGAGGTGCGATCGCTGCACTAACCCGCGCTATTAAATTAGAGCCTGATTATTCTAGTGCTTATAGTTTTCGGGGAGAAGCTCACAGCGAACTAAGAAACTATACAGAAGCACTGGCTGATTTTAGTAAGGCGATCGCGCTAAATCCCCAGGAAGCATATCTTTATTGTCTTCGAGGCTGGACAAAAGAGGAATTAAAAGACTATCAAGGAGCAATCTCAGACTTCGATCGCGCTATTGTTCTTAATTATTATGATGCCAAAGTCTATATTAGCAGAGGATATGCTCATCGAGTTTTAGGAAATCTGCAAAATGCGATAGCTGACTATACCAAAGCGATCGCAATTGAACCTGAAAATTGGCACGGCTATTCTCATCGTGGTTATGCGCGCCAAGCAGCAGGAGATATTTCAGGAGCGATCGAGGATTTTACAAAAGTGGTTCGGCTTAATCCTAATGATGCTGATGCCAACAAACAACTATCTAGCTTGATTGAAGCAGAATCAGTCCAACTAAAAGGCAAATCTGGTTTATGGGTAGGGGGAATAGGTACTAAATTAAAAAACGTTTTTGGTAGAAATAATCAAGACAGAGAATTAACCTTAATCTATCGTCCCAAGTATGCTGATGAAGAAACTATTAGCGCTTGCTTAATTGGTGCAGACTTGCGAGGAGCAAATCTCACCAGAGCCAATTTAGCCGAAGCCGATCTTAGGGATGCTTGTTTAATTGAGACCGATTTACGAGGTGCAAATCTTGAAGGTACAAAGTTTGAAGGTGCTATCTATGATGAAGATACCGAATTTCCCTCTGGTTTCGCTCCTGAAGCAGCGGAAATGGAATTTTACTTTTATGAAGAAGAAGAGGAAGAATCCGATCCCAAAAATTCTCACTATCTAGAGACAGCAGAAGAAATTCTTGGTTTAATTACTCACATTAAAGCTTTTGAAACTTTATGGTTGGATACGGAAATAGCTGACTGGCAGACTAAACATCCCCGATTATCTTTAATTCAAGTATTAGCGGATCCCCAAGATCTTACAAATGACGCAGCTATAAGTATCGCTATCGGAGTCGATTTAGAAGGAAAGCTAGTAGAAGCAGATTTAGCCGATCCTAACAACTGTCATTTTTTGATTGGCGGTACGCCAGGAAGCGGTAAGAGTGAATTTTTGCGATCGCTCCTCCTTAGCCTCATTTATCGTCACTCCCCCGAACAAGTCAAAATTGCTCTGGTCGATCCTAAACGAGTAACTTTCCCTGAATTTACCCAAATGCCTTGGTTACTCTCCCCAGTAGTCAAAGATAGTGAAGCTGCAATTTCTTTAATGGAAGAATTAGTCACGGAAATGGACAAGCGTTACCAACTATTTGAAACAGCAGGATGTCTTGACCTCGATGCTTACAATCAAAAACAAACATCAAGCAAACATAACCTACCCCGTATTGTTTGTATCTTTGATGAATATGCTGACTTTATGGTCGAAAAAGAAACTCGCATTGCCTTAGAAGCAAGCATCAAGCGTTTGGGGGGAATGGCAAGAGCATCAGGAATTCATTTAATTATCGCTACTCAACGTCCAGAAGCGGGTATAGTTACGCCGATTATTCGCTCTAACTTACCAGGAAGAATTGCCCTTTCTACTAGCGGTAGCGAAGGTAATTCTAAAATAATTTTGGGCGGTTCATCAACCGAAGCAGCTTATCTTTTAGGGACAGGGGATCTTTTCTTGCAAGTCAATGCTGGATTACAACGATTGCAAAGCTTATATGCTCCTGAGATTGAATTTCCTTAATGACCAAAATAACTACGAATGAACCGAACCATCGGGCAAAATAGTCCCTGTTAACTTAACTGCGGTTAATTTGACCATAATTTTTTGATTAATAGCAACTTTTGCCCCAGTTAGATCGGCACCGCTTAAGTCAGCACCACTTAAGTCAGCACCAATTAAATTAGTTTCCCGTAAATTGGCATTTCTTAAATTTGCCCCCAACAAATTAGCACGGAAAAGATTGGCACCTTTGAGGTTTGCTTCTTCTAAAATAATTTTGTGGAGAAAACTATCGCTCAAGTCCGCATAGCTAAGATTAGCCTTTTGTAAATTTCTGCCAGACAAGTCTTTTTCTTGAAGATTAGCTCGACTGAGATCTATACCTCTCATGTCTTTATAGTAAGGTCTGTAGTAAGAATTTCCTGTATTGGTATAGTAAGACTTTGTTTGCCTGTTGGTAGAGTAAGTTTTTTGATTGGTAGAAGAAGGATTTTTAGGTGGTCGATCGGTTTGACGGTTAGAGTAAGGATTTTTAGGCGGTTGGTAGGTTTGACGGTTAGAGTAAGGATTTTTAGGTGGTCGATCGGTTTGACGAGTAGAATAGGAATTTTTGGGTGGTTGGTAGGTTTGACGGTTAGAGTAAGGATTTTTAGGCGATCGATCGGTTTGACTATAGGCTTGTGATTTAGGTTTTGATTGGCTATGGGTATTGTTATTTTTATTTTGACGATGGAATGAGCGCAGCAAATCCCGCGCATGATTAATTTCTTTTAACTTTTCTGCTGATTTTTGAATCAACCGATGATTTTCTTGAGGAAGGCGATCTGGATGCCATATAAATACTAAATCTTTATAGGCTTGGTTGACTTCTTCGAGAGATGCCCCTAATTCTAGTCCTAAGACTTTGTAGTATTGCTCTAGATTATAGCTCACTATAGCAATGTTCCTCTTATATTGCCTAATTTCTACTCAGACTGTTTATCTGACCGCAGAATACGGTGGGCGTACAAGCTCCCGAACTAAATTCTGAGGGCGTAATTATGAGATTTCCTCATAATGTTGACGAGCGACCCCGCTGCGGTTTCCGCAGCTTGGGAACGCGCGAGCAGCCCGAATTGGGAGACAGTACGGACGGCTAGAGTATCTGAACCAAGTTCAGATACCGCGTCCTCCCCTTGTTAACGCAGGCACCGTCGACGGCGGTGTAACGTTAACTTATTTTTCCAAGATAGTTATTTTGGGTTGCCATCGCGAGTAAACATTAAAAAAAATTACTAATTCTTATCTCAGGTTTATAAACTTATTAGAGTCCTGATTTAGGGTCAAGGTAATGCCTTGCCCGTACATAGTTTGTAGATATTATCTTTTCAGTTAAAAAAGAGGGAATATGGTTTCAATTAAAGATAAAATTGTTTTAATTACAGGTGCAAGTAGTGGAATTGGAGCAGCTTGTGCCCATGTTTTTGCCCGAGAGGGTGCAGCTTTAATTTTGGCAGCCCGTCGTTTTGAGCGTTTGCAATCAGTTGCAGAAAAACTACAAAGAACTTTTAACAGTAAAATTAATCTACTAAAAATGGATGTGAGCGATCGCACCCAAGTAGAATCGATCTTATCCTCTTTACCTGCACCTTGGCATGAGGTAGATATTCTGATCAACAATGCTGGTTTGAGTCGTGGTTTAGATAAACTCTATGAAGGTGACATCCAGGATTGGGAAGAGATGATCGATACTAATATTAAGGGTTTACTCTATATAACTAGATTTCTCGTTCCAGGAATGGTAAGTCGAGGCAGGGGACATATTGTCAATTTGGGATCGATCGCCGGACATCAAACCTATACTGGTGGTAACGTCTATTGTGCTACCAAAGCTGCGGTAAGGGCTTTATCTGAAGGATTGAAACTAGATTTATTAGGTACTCCCATCCGCGTCAGTTCCGTCGATCCTGGTTTGGTAGAAACAGAATTTAGTCAGGTTCGGTTTCGCGGAGATAATCGACGAGCAGCCAAAGTCTATCAGGGTATGAACCCACTTACTGCCGAGGATGTTGCTGAAATTGTTCTTTTCTGTGCAACTCGCCCACCCCACGTTAATCTTAGCGAAATCTTAGTATTACCTACAGACCAGTCTAGTGCCACAATGGTCGATCGAAAGAATTAAAAGCAGCGGTGCTGAGGAGCTTCAGGGGCAAGGGAGCAGGGGTGCTGAGGAGCAGGAGAGCAAGGGAACAGGGGAAGATGGGGAAGATGGGGGAGAAGTTTTAGCATAATAATTCCGAACTCCTGTACGGACGTTCCATGGAACGTCACGACGAACTCCGAACTAATAAAAAGTAGTACTTTCCGAACCCCAAAACTCGAGCAATTTAAGTAATCATAATAAAAGAGAAAAAAAATTAATATATCTACAAACAATAATTCTAATGGTACTATTTGGTTTCGGTAAAAAATCTTCTATGCCTTCTCCCGAACAGGCTTTACCAGGACGTAGCGAGTCTATGCCTGTTCCAGATAAACACTATGTTAATGGTAATCCTCTTAAACCTCCTTTTCCTGAAGGTATGAAAATGGCAATGTTTGGGTTAGGTTGTTTTTGGGGTGCAGAGAGAAAATTTTGGCAACAAGAAGGAGTTTATTCTACCGCAGTAGGTTATGCAGCAGGATATACTCCCAATCCTACCTATCAAGAAGTATGTAGTGGTATGACAGGACATAATGAAGTTGTCTTGGTGGTATATGACCCTAATGTAATTAGTTATGAAGATTTACTGAAAGTATTTTGGGAAAGCCACGATCCCACTCAGGGTATGCGTCAAGGGAATGATGCAGGTACGCAATATCGTTCTGGTATATATACTTACTCTGACGAACAACAAAAACTAGCCGAAGCATCTAAAGAAGCTTATCAACAAGAATTAGCTAAAGCGGGTTACTCTAAAATTACCACTGAAATTATACCTGCACCCGAATTTTATTACGCAGAAGAATACCATCAGCAATATTTAGCTAAAAATCCCAATGGCTATTGTGGTTTAGGAGGTACAAAAGTTTGCTATCCTGCCACTGCTACTAGTAATTAGCTCTGTCGGGGGTGTATAGTACAAGTAGCTGTTCATCTAGATAAGTGGTGAAACCCTTGGAAACAAGAAACAACCAGGAAAACCTGTCGTGAGTCTAGGGAAGCCAGCACCTTATCCCTTGGGATAGGTGTCTGGAGGAGGTCACAAGTTGGTTAATGGCTAATAGCTAATGGTGAGCCATTGCGGTCTTGGGGGTCTCCCCCATGAGGAGGCACGGACTCGGAGCTTGCATCCGAGTAATGAGTGCCGTCAAATGGCGAACCCGAAGGGCTAATAGCTATTAGCTAAAACAACTCTGCATCTTTAAATTCTTTCATTTTCTGGGCATTAGCTGCTTCACCGCAAGTACGGGGAGTAGGAAACATTTTACCTGGATTGGCTAAACCTTTAACATTAAAAGCATCTCGCACATAACCCATAGTTTCTAAGTCAGTTTCGTTGAACATATAGGGCATATAGCAATTCTTATCCGAACCAATACCATGTTCTCCCGATAAACTGCCCCCTGCTTTAACACAAAGTTTGAGGATTTCTCCACCAACTTCTTCTACGGTTTCAAATGCGCCTTCTACGGAGTTATCGTAAAGGATGAGAGGATGGAGATTACCGTCGCCAGCATGAAAAACATTGGCAATTCGATAACCATACTTTTCACTGAGGGCATTTATTTCTTTAAGAACGGTAGCTAACTGAGTCCGAGGAATAACCCCATCTTGAACGAAGTAATTAGGACTTATATGTCCTGCTGCTGCAAAAGCTGCTTTTCTTCCTTTCCAAAATTTTAAGCGAGTTTCAGGATCGTTAGCAGAAGTAATATTACGAGAATTATTCTGTTTACATATCTGGGCTACTCTCTTTTTATTTTCGTCTACTTCTACTTGCAAACCGTCTAATTCTACTAACAGTACGGCACCAGCATCGCGGGGATAACAACCAGTAGCAACTACATCTTCTACGGCATTGATACTTAAGTTATCCATAATTTCCATACCCGCAGGAATAATACCCGCACTAATAATATCGGTGACTGCAGCACCAGCATCTTCTATGGTAGAGAAATCAGCCAAGACAACACAAATTGATTCGGGGCGTTTGAGAATACGGAGAGTAATTTCTGTAGCTATACCTAGTGTCCCTTCCGAACCAACGAATAAACCAGTAAGATCGTAACCGGGCATTTCTCGAATTGCTCCACCGACATCGATAATAGAACCATCGGGAATTACTAACTTTAAGCCCAGAACGTGGTTAGTAGTAACACCATATTTGAGGCAATGAACCCCACCAGAATTTTCCGCTACATTACCACCAATAGAACAGATAATCTGACTAGAAGGATCGGGGGCATAATAAAAACCGGCACCACTAACAGCTTGAGTTACCCAGTTGTTGATTATTCCTGGTTGTACTGTAATAGAATGATTATCTAGATCGATGTTTAAAACTTGTTTCATTCTGGCAGTAACAATGAGAACACAATCTTCTACTGGCAAAGCACCGCCAGATAAACCCGTCCCCGCACCTCTAGCCACCCAGGGAATATCGTTGTCGTGACAAATTTTGACAGTAGCAGCCACTTGTTCTGTAGTGCGGGGTAGAACGACTACCGCAGGGCGTTGACGATAACTTGCTAAACCATCACATTCATATGTCAGTAACTCTTCCTTACGACGAACAACACCATCTTTACCTACTACAGCTTCCAATTGTTTGATGATTGGTTGCCATTTATTACTAGTTTTTTTGAGTAAATTACTAAAAATCATTATATTAATTTAAACCTCTACTTAACAATTTTTGACAACACAATTTTTTAAAGCTAGTAGACTGTTAAAAACAAAGATCGTTCATCTTTAGTCTAGCCTGTTTGCAGAGTGGGATTTCAGTATATGCAAAACTGTGGAGCAATATTAAACATCGATCGACAGCCAGTTCTTCCCTTTATTAGTCCACCCCTTATGAAACAGCTAAAAGAAATTTCCTCTATGCCTATTGGCACTAAAATTAAGTCTTTTCAAATTAAGAGAGTTAGTTCCTCATCTACCTCCTCAAATTCTGGAGCAACAATTAAACTACCGAATTTTCCGCCAACACAATCATTTTCACTGGATATTTTTACCGATCGCGTTATTTCTAAATCTATCAGTTTTTATTTACAAGGTTATACTTACTCACAGAGGGTTATTCCCACAACAGAGAAAGTTACTTGCTCAACCAAAAGATTTTGGTGGCATTTGTTTTTATCGATAGGGAGTATCATCCTATTGTTTCCCTTATTATTGCAGACATCGTCTCAAGCTCGAAACTTGTTAGAAAGAGCCAAAATTTATCTCGAATTAGATTCGCCAGAAGCTGTTAGTATACCGAATAGTGGTAGAGCTCAGCTACAAAATAACCAAGCTTCTCACTTTAATCGGGCAATAGGACAAGCTAGAAAAATTCAACCTTATTCTCCTTTTTATGAAGATGCCAAATTGGATATTATTCGTTGGAGTGAAGTAATTTTAGATATCGCTCAAGGAAGAGCTAGTCGAGGAGACTTTAATGGTGCGATCGCAGCAGCCAAACTCATTCCTCAAGATGAAGCTTCTGTTCACTTTATCGCTCAACAAGCCACAAAATCGATCGGGCATTGGCAACTAAGAGCAAGACAACAAAAAATTAACCAATATGCTCTTACAGAAGCAAAAAAACTGATTAACCCCACTCAAGCTTCTTCCTATAGTCAAGCAATTAGTGTTTTACGTCAAATAGCCCCAGGAGTACAAGAGTATCAAGAAGCTCAAAGTTTAATCGAGCAATGGAGTAGACAAATATATCTTATTGCTAATTATCGTGCTTCTAAAGGAAATTATGCCCAAGCAATTGAAGCAGCAACTCTAGTACCTAAAGATTCTCCTTATTATCAGGGGGCAAAAAATGCGATGATTAAATGGAGAAAGTCCATGCCAGTCGAAGATTCTTGGGAAGACTCTAATCTCTTAGAAGCAAGAATGCAAGCCTATTGTCAATGTCCGTAGTAGCTTTTTGGGATAGGTTTTTATAATTTTATGATCGCAAGTAAAAAAGTTCGTAAAGCGGTAATTCCTGCTGCGGGTTTCGGGACTCGCTTATTTCCTGCTACTAAAGTAGTCAAAAAAGAACTGTTTCCTATTGTCGATCGCGATGGTAGAACTAAACCTATAATCGTGGCTATTGTAGAAGAAGCAGTCAATGCAGGGATTGAAGAAGTAGGCATTGTGGTGCAGAAAGAGGACAGAGAATTGTTCGCTTCATTTTTTCATTCGCCACCATCACCGCAACTTTGGCAAAAACTATCTCCAGAAAATCGTCAATATAGTGAGTATCTGCAAAATTTGGGCGATCGCGTGACTATCTTAATTCAATCAGAACAAGAAGGCTATGGTCATGCTGTCTTCTGTGCCAAAGATTGGGTGAATAATGAGCCATTTTTGTTATTACTTGGGGATCATGTCTACACTAGCAATATAGATATTTCTTGCGCTCGACAAGTTATCGATACTTACCAGCAAGTGGGTACGAGTACGATCGGTTTGACGGTAATGTCGGCAGATATCATCCATAAGGCTGGTTGTGTCACGGGTAAATGGCAAGATAGTGATTCCGTTTTAGAGATAACGCAAATATACGAAAAACCCAGCTTAGATTATGCTAGAGAGCATTTAAGAGTAGAAGGATTGTCGGAAAATGAGTTTTTAGGTGTTTTTGGAATGTATGTACTGGAGTCAACAATTTTTAGTCTGTTGGCAGAAGATATTCAGAATAATGCACGCTACAAAGGAGAATTTCAGTTAACAACCTGTTTAGATAGATTACGGCAAGTGGAAGGCGCGGTCGGTTTTTTGGTTAAGGGACAATACTTTGATACGGGTATGCCTTTATTCTATCGGCAAACAATAATTGATTTTTATGGAGACTAAGTTAAATCAATCTTGACAACCTCTATAATTATCCCAAGTACGTCCAGCGCCTGTTCGAGCGGGATTATAAGCCACTAACTCTACTATGCCATTTTCATGGAAAATCCAGCCTTGTGCGGGAGGTTTAAGAGTTTTTTGGGGTTTTACTGCTGCTGTTTCTCTATCTGATTTAATTTCTTCTTCAGATGCCATGATAGGTGCAACTAATCCTACTTCAATAGTATCTTCTGTTAAAACATATTCGGGATTTTGGGGTAAGCCACCTTTACCAATATCTACAAACTCACTATTAGCTGTTTGTGTACAAACGTTTTGAGCAATTAAGTCAGAGGCATTTACTACTTCTTGAGTTAAATCTACTAAACCACTGGCAGGGTCAACCGTTGGTTGTGTTATGTTCACTGTTCCCGATAAACCAAATTCTGAACTGGCATTAATATCGTTAGTAAGAGGATTGAGAGGACGTTCTTCAATACCAAAAACTCCTTCGGCAGTAATATTTATATTGCCACCCTGTCCTTGTGCTGCACTAGCGATAATATCGTTGTTTTGATTAGGAAAAGCAATAATAAATTCTGTATCTATATTGACGTTACCACCGTTAGCATTTTCAAATGCTCGAGCCGAAATGAAACTGTTATCCCTCAATGTAATATTATCGACAACTCTAAGGTTAATATTGGCACTATCACCAGTTTCAGATTGAGTAGCAGCATCAATTCTTCCACCATTAGCAAGGCTGATAGAATTAGCTTCTATGCTAATGTTTCCTGGTTCTCCCGTACCTGAACTAAAAACACCCAAACTATCAAAGTTACTCGCTTCAATAGTTCCGCCATTCTCAATCGTGAGTTTATTAGTAAAAACCCGGATTGACCCCACTGGTAGCACCACTAGCAAAGCCATTTGAATCTTCACCATCGAAAGTAATGGTATCGTTAGCGGTAATATCTACCAAACCGGCATTTCCTTGACCAAATGTACTAGTAGAAATTCACCCTCCATTGGTCAGGGTCAGAGAACCAGTAGTAATACTCACACCTCCTGCATTTCCCTCTGCTCTCGAACCGACGCCACTGGTAACACCACTAGAAAAGCCACGTGAAGTTTCACCATCAATAGTAATGGTATCGGTGGCAGTAATCTCCACCGAACCGGCATTACCTCGACCAGAAATACTAGCATCCTTTATTTTTAATAAACCGCAGAGGCGGTGCGACCCTGGCGAGGCTGTCTTGGAGGACATTCCCTTGCGTCTTTCGCCGACGCGGGCTTCCTCCGCTTCCTCGCCTTAGGAACGCGCACCGAGCAGAGAACGCAGAGAGAGGCTTATCCGCTATATTTTACTAATCGGTGAAGGGGCAAAGGAGGTTCGATCGGCGATAGCACGCTTGTAAATTCAGTTGATATACATATTTTGAAGCTAAATGATGTTAACTCGAACTCAGGTTAATCAAGGTTTGCTCTACCTTGTTTTCGCTATTGACGATCGAAGCGATCGGCTATTTTGATAGAATAATTCCGCAATGTCCCGATTTCTGTAACTGGAATTTCTGTGAATCCTTTTCTCCATCTTGAATACGAACCAGCTTTAGAAAATTTAGGTGATGACTACTACGATGAAGTAGCAGCAGCCGAATTTCCTCAACATATCCTCCGCTTTCGCAATGATTCTTTGTTACCTTTATTGAGATTACAACCAGAAGCTGTAAAAAATGAGCATTTTATTGAAGCTTTTGGCAAATTTGAATCCGTAACCTCGTTTTTAGCCCTACGCTACCACGGTTATCAGTTTGGAGAATATAATCCTTTTCTGGGAGATGGAAGGGGTTTTCTCTACGGACAGGTAAGAGGTACAGATGGTAATCTCTACGATTTAGGTACAAAAGGGTCTGGTAGGACACCTTATTCTCGCACTGCTGATGGTAGACTAACCCTCAAAGGGGGCGTTCGAGAAGTTTTGGCAGCAGAAGCTTTACACCATCTAGGAGTTAAGACTTCTCGCTGCTTAAGCGTTATCGAGACAGGAGAAGCCCTATGGCGTGGAGATGAACCTTCTCCTACTCGTTCCTCGGTAATGGTTAGATTTAGTCTTTCTCATCTTCGTTTTGGTACTTTTGAAAGGTTATATTATTTTAAAAGATCGGACTTAATTAAAAAGTTATTAGATTTTGCGATCGCTCTTTACTACCCCCACATTCCCGACACTAAAGACAAATACGCTAAATTCTATGCAGAATTAGTAGCCAGAATAGCCCAACTAGCAGCCCAGTGGATGGCAGCAGGTTTTTGTCACGGGGTCTTAAACACGGATAATATGTCAATTACAGGGGAAAGTTTTGACTATGGCCCCTATGCCTTTATTCCCACTTACAATCCTCAATTTACGGCTGCTTATTTTGATTATGGCGGAAGATACAGTTATGGCAATCAGCCTTTTATTTGTAAGTTGAATTTAGAAATGCTCCAAGTACCTTTGGGTATGGTGGTATCTATTAACGATTTAGAAGCTGGCTTGGTTCAATTTGACGATTACTATAATTCTGCTTATCAAAAGTTAATGCTGCAAAAATTGGGATTAGAAAACTTATTTATCCCTGAAACAACAGATTTATTAGCAGCAACTATTAAATTACTCAGAAATACCGATATTGGCTACCATCAATTCTTTGCTGAATTAGCTAGCGGTTTTAATCTTGGTTGGTACGAAGACAAATCGATAATTCTTGAAAATGCTTCTTTTTCTGCGGAAATTAAGGATAATTGGCGTAATTTATATTATCAATGTTTAACTAAAATAGCTCCAGAAGAAAGAGAACGACTAAGCGATCGACTAAATTACTATAATCCTCAAACAGCTTTACTGCGTCCAGTAATTGAATCCGTTTGGCAACCAATTGTTGAAGAAGATAATTGGCAACCTTTTGAGGAATTGGTCGGGAAATTACAGAATCGAGAATAGAATTAACTAATAACTGTACGGGCAAGGCAATGCCTTGCCCTTTAATTAATCACATTCCATAACCAACGAATTACCAACACGGTAAAAGTAGCAAATCCAATTACGATTATGGTTAAAAGGATAATTAAGCCGATCGAAAAAAGGCGGTCGCTTTTTCGATTATTTTGAGTAAGATGTAAATGTTTTTCTAGTAAAGCAATATTTTTGACATTAGCTTTCCAACCAACATCAAATAAATCTCCTAAGACTGGAACAGTACCTATTACCGAATCAAATATAATATTCCCTACCATCTGCCCTACAACTTGGCGGGGTAGTCCCATTCTTGCAGCTTCAACAACTATATAAGCCCCTAATGCCCCCGCCACAGTATCTCCACCACCAGGAAGTAATCCTAAAATAGGGTCTATTCCTATACGATAGCCAGTCCCAGGTATGGGAATAGCATTATCTAATAGATGGGATAGACGACGAAGACGATTAATCTTATTTATCTGAGGTAATGAGTTGATTTGTGTCATGCTAAATTTCTACTTACCTCCTGTAACATCGATAAAAGAACCTGTTGTATAGGAAGCCTCATCCGACAATAACCATAAGATTGCTTTGGCAACTTCAATTGCTTGACCACCTCGTTTCATAGGAACAAATTCTTTTACTCGTTCAATACGATTCGGTTCACCACCACTTGCGTGAATATCAGTGTCGATAAAACCTGGACGCACGGCGTTCACGCGAATACCCTCTTCGGCAACTTCCTTCGCTAACCCGACGGTCATCGTATCGATCGCTCCTTTAGAAGCAGCATAATCTACATATTCATTAGGAGAACCAAGCCGAGAAGCACCTGATGAGACATTAACAATAGCTCCTCCTGCGCCACCATATTTTGTAGACATACGTTTAACCGCTTCTCTAGCACACAGAAATCCACCTATAATATTTGTGGCAAAGATTCGATGCAGGCGAGCAGCATCCATATTCTCAACTCGCATTTGCTGCTCTAGAATCCCAGCATTGTTAACAAGTGCAGTCACTTTTCCTAGTTGTTCATCTACTGTGTTAAACAGATTAATTACATCAGTCTCACAAGCAACATCAGCAGCTACCGCGACCGCTTTACTTCCAAGCTGTTCGATCGATTCGATAACGCTCTTGGCAGCCTCTCGATTGTGAAGATAGTTGACGCAAACTGCATAACCTCGTTCAGCAGCGAGATAGGCAGTAGCTGCACCAATGCCACGACTACCACCTGTAATGACTATGACTTTTTTCATCTTCAATCTGCAGATTGACGGTATTGACACTCCCACCTTTGCGCTATCGCTAAAAAGGCGGGATTCTTCCTTCATAAGGATCGAAGCCGACCTATCCCTCCAGAAGCTTGAACGGTATGCCCTACCGCCACTGCTTTAATTCCACGCTGCCCGACTATTTGCGCTGCTGCCACATCTCTATCCGTGATGTAGCCACACTCTGGACAAGAATGGACTCTTTCAGAGAGTTCTTTTTCGTGTCCGCAGGTATAATGTATTCCTTCTCTATGCTACAAGCGTTAATCTCGCACTTTCTGGAATTTACCCATGCCTTTCTTTCTGCCAGTGCATAGTTATAAACCTTGCGACAGGCAATTAGCCAAGACTTCATAATTGAGACTTGTTCGGCAGTGGGCTTAAGCTTGAATTCATACGTGCGAGTTAGCATGACCGAGAGGGATGTCGAGGCTTCCTCGACATATCCAATCGAGGTGTTGATAAAATTATACCATACTTTATCACGGACTTCTTAGCATCCGTGTCGTCCTAACAAGGGGCTGTCACCTGAATCGCATTCAGGTGCTTGAAAGCCCCGTCCATGCCTAAAGGCGATGGGTTTGCGGACTGCCCGCTTTCGCTATCAAATTTGTCTATAGGGGCAAGACACTGCCTTACCCCTACTATCTATCACTCATTTGCTAACTGAAGAATTTGATGGGTAACTGCCATACTCTCTTCATAAAGCATTTCTCTGCCATAACGTTGCAATTGCTGACCGAGTAAATCTTCTGTTTTTTGATCGAACATGGGCGTTACTTGTTCGATATAACAGGATTGCGCTCCACCTCCTGCTTCCATTCGCATACAACCAGTAGTACTAGAACACAAGACAGTACAACAGTCAGCATCTAAATTGGTAGAACTGAGACGCAAACTAATTAAATCGCCTGGAATATCTCCCCAGTCAGCCGTAGGAATTCCTGCTAATTCTGCTTCAATTTCCCTTTGCTTATCATCGGTAAATTTAACTCGACGAATATCGTAATCGCCTCCTTCTAAATCGTAACTAACAGGAGTCCAACTTAAGCGACTGGCAATCCAACCAAGAAACATCAAAGCTTGGGACTGATTACCTTTTTCATAGTCAATAGTTACTTTATCTACTTCATAAATATCAGCACGTCTTTCAGGAGGATCGAAAGCTTCTGCGGTTAGTTCTTGCCATGGTGCTAATCTTCGCCAGTTGAGATCGGCTATAGCTACTGACTCTTGAAGTAGTTTACTAACACAAATTAGATCCTCTTCTGGATGGATAAAACTACTAGAATCCACGATCAGGCTGTCGCTGCAATCTACTAAGCGTTTAAATAAGGGATATTCAGGGGCAGGAGTAGCTTTCCACCAGATAAATTTAGGCAGGTCGCTAATCATTAATGCAGAGATAATTCCACCAATTCTTTCTAAGGCTTCTGCGGTACCGCTAAGAGTAATATATTCACAACAAACAAGAGTATTTTTATTCTGCTTATTAATCGGACAGTAAGCAGAAACTTGTGCCTTAACCCCTTCATCTTTTCCCAGAGTAGGACACAGAGTAATAATCCGACAGGGATTAGAACTAGCGATCGCATCAGCCAGTCCGCCACTATCTAGATCGGGAGAATAGTTAATGGCTGCGGTTTTATTTTCTGTGGTTAATTTATCTTCTGTTTTGGCTCGAACAAATTCGTCGTGTAATCTACTTAGTAGTTGTGGACTAGATTTGCCACTAACTTCCATCTCATAAGCTTTTTGGGCTGCTTTAATGGCCGATTCTGTTCGAGGCCCGGCAATTCCGTCGATGGGACCTGTATAAAAACCTAAAGAAGCCAGTAGTTGTTGTGTGCCATCGGGTTCATAAACGACTAAACTAAAGGTTGTAGCTCTCGTGGCAGCAGCACCTTCTTCATCTGAACCATAACTTTGCCAAATTTGACGTAGTTCGGCTTCTATCTCTTCAATAGAAACGTCTTTTGGTGCTTGCAAAGAAACAACGGGAGCGGATTGTGTAGTTGTCATAGATCTTTCTTTACTCGTTATTGTTTATTAGTTTTCCTTAATTAAGCTGTACTAATAGTTATAGCCTCCGCCAACGACGACCATCACGGTTAATCATAAATTCTGCTTCTGTGGGTTGCCATGTTCCTGCTTCGTATTGAGGAATTGAGCTAGGGTCGCTAGGAGATTCCCAGGCATTTAAAATAGGGGTAACCACTCGCCAAGCTTCTTCTACTTCATCGGCACGGGTAAATAAGGTTTGGTCTCCCAACATACAATCTAGTAATAGTCGGTTGTAAGCATCGGCCGTTGCCATACCGAAAGAAGAACCATAACTAAAGTCCATATTAACAGTACGAGTCCGTAAATCTGACCCTGGCATTTTCGCTTCAAATTTAAGAGAAATACCTTCGTTGGGCTGAATTCGCATACTCAAAACATTGGGACTTGCTTGTTGCGAGGCAGATTTAAAAATTAGCAGAGGGACTTCGCGAAAATGAATGGAAATCTCGGTTACTTTTTTAGGCATACTTTTGCCAGTACGCAGATAAAAGGGTACGCCTTTCCAACGCCAGTTATCTACCATTAATTTTAAAGCCACAAAAGTAGGAGTAGTAGATTCTGGATTTACGCCTTCTGCTTGGCGATATCCTTTAACTGGTTTTCCTTTCATCCAGCCTGAAGAGTATTGACCGCGAATAGCCGATCGCTCTAAATTGTTGATGTCGGCTAAGTGAGTAGCTTGCAATACTTTGGTTTTTTCGTTACGAATACTATCTGCGTCTAGAGAATTGGGTGCTTCCATCGCCGTAATCGCAAACAGTTGCATCAGATGGTTTTGCACCATATCTCGCAGTGCGCCAGAGGTTTCGTAATAGCCAGCCCTTTCTTCTACACTAACGGTTTCGGCTACGGTGATTTGTACGTGGTCGACAAATTGACGATTCCACAGGGGTTCAAAAATAGCATTGCCGAAACGAAAGACTAAAATATTTTGAACTGTTTCTTTCCCTAAATAGTGGTCGATGCGATAAACTTGTTGTTCCTGGCAGACTTTACCTACTACTTTATTGAGGGATTTGGCCGAACTCAGGTCTTTACCAAAAGGTTTTTCAATTACTACCCTATTTTTAATTGGGTCTTTCAGCATATCTGCTGCACCCAGATTTTTGAGGGCTGGTTTAAAGAATTTAGGGGAAACAGCAAGATAAAAAACGCGATTGCCTCTTGTTCCTCGTTTACCGTCTAACTCGCTCAAAAAAGCTTTTAATTTCTGATAACTTTCTGGTTCGTCCATATTGCCAGAACAGTAGAATAAGCCTTCAGCAAAACTTTGCCAAAATTCTTCGTTACCAATGCCATCGCTAAATTCTTCGATGCCTTTACGAAGATGATCCCGAAAATATTCGTGACTCCAATCTCTTCTGGCTACACCCACAATAGTTGTTTCTGGTGCCAGTCTTCTTTCTTTTTTAAGTTGATATATTGCTGGTACTAATTTGCGTTGAGTTAAGTCTCCTGATGCGCCAAAAATGACCATAATTAATGGTTCTGGAGTTCTTTCTTGTTGCAGTCCGACGCGGAGAGGATTTTCTAGTATTGCAACCATATTTTTATCAGTTATTAGTAAATGGGTAGGGGCGAACGGCCGTTCGCCCGTACATTAGAGGATAGATCCTATCTTGTTTATTGCAGATTAAACGGCAGCTAATTGATTAACCTTTGTTTCGAGGGAAGACATTAAAGATTCAAAAGGTTTGATAAATTTGTCGATTCCTTCTTCTAGTAATTCATCCATTACTTCATCGAGATCGATGTTAACATCTGGGTCTTTCAGACTGGCGATCGTATTATATGCTTCTTCTACACCAGTTTCAATTCGACTGGCGGGATCGCAATGATCGGCGCAGGCTTCGATGGTGTTGGGTGGTAAAGTGTTAACTGTATCGGGCCCTACTAATTCATCCACATACATGACATCGCTATATTCTGGGTTTTTAGTACTGGTACTAGCCCAAAGCAGACGCTGAACTTTTGCGCCTTTAGCAGCTAACGCTTTCCATCTTTCGCTACCAAATATTTCTTTGTATTTCTGGTATGCCACTTTAGCATTGGCGATCGCAATTTTACCTTTGAGATCGGTTAATTTGGCTTTTTTCTCTAAACGATCTACGCCTTCGAGTTTGGCATCGAGACGATTATCGATATTGCTATCAATACGGCTGAGGAAGAAACTAGCTACAGAAGCAATCTTACTTACATCTTCTCCAGCTTCTGCTCTTTTTTCCAAACCGCGAATGTATGCCCAAGCTGTCTCGACATAACTTTCGACAGAGAATAACAGAGTCACATTAACATTGATTCCTTCACTAATAGCTTGTTCAAAGGCGGGTAGACCCTCTGGTGTACCAGGAATCTTAATCATTACATTGGGATGATCGAGAGTTTTAAAATATCTTTGTGCTTCAGAAATCGTGCTGGCAGTATCTTTAGCAATAGTGGGAGGTACTTCGATACTAACGTAGCCATCTAAACCATTAGTTTCTTCATAAACTGGCATAAAGATATCGCAAGCATTACCAATATCGGTAAATACTAGGGATTCATAGATTTCATCTACCGATTTGCCTGCTCTAATTCCTGCTTCTATATCAGCATCGTAGATTTTATTACCCGCGATCGCTTTTTCAAAGATAGCTGGATTAGAGGTGATTCCGTGAATACCTCTACTCACGATTAATTCTTTGAGTTCACCAGATTCAATAATGTCACGACTCAAGTTATCCATCCAGATACTTTGACCGTATTCTTTTTCAATTTGCACGATAGGATTAGATGCAACCATATTTTTCTCCT
>JAAUYH010035565.1_pt1 | contig 24536 bp, 22 predicted proteins | sample 7278061 | NCBI WGS metagenome assembly JAAUYH01 (sample SAMN14350203, study PRJNA611818) | marine sediment metagenome | isolation source: surface marine sediment (0.6m) | place: French Polynesia: Moorea | collected 2018-08 | reverse complement strand
TCTCCATGTATAGTAAAGCGTTCCATCAATTCTTCGTCAGACATGGAGGTCTTATCTTTCTCTGACCCTTCCAGGTTCATTGTAATATTTTGCAGTGAACCCTTACTCAAACCAACTTAAGACTTCATCTTTTCTGCCACTGTCTTCTGCAATCGTATTGATATAACGATTACAAGTCTCCACTTTGTGAAGTTGGTTTTGCTCCTTGTAATGATCCCGTAAGTGGATCAAGGCCGGTAAGTATGTCAGATTCATTCGGGTCTTTACTACCTGATTTTGTGGATGCTGCTGAAAGTGCTGTAACAGATATTCCATGAAATACTTATTCTCGAAATTATCCCGCATCTCGGCTGTATTATTGAAATCCTCCTTGGAATATTTTAATACGTTCCCCACAACGTAAATGTTATTTTCCAGTTGATGCGCTTCGAAAAACTGCAGGTCTGTACCCGCGGACATATAGGCAGGTCGCTTTACGCCTTTTAAAAGAGCGGCACTTAGAAAGTCAACATATTCAGCAGTCGTGCCGAAATCATCTTTTGTTTTAGACAGGCTGGACATCTCTAGTTTTGATAATATTTTTTCCCGGTATGCATCTTCGGTAGCCAGCATCCATTTGTTGACCACCATGATATCAGGCCGTATCCCCTCTCCGTATTGTAGTACCCACTTGGGCAAACTGTCCATATCACCATTGGTGATAATAATACCCCCCATATCAATACTTTGAAGACCATTGTAATTCCATTTTAAGCTGGGATCGCTGTATACATTAGTCTGCAACATCTTCTTTGAAAGGACGGCAACTTGATCATCATCCAGATTGGTGATGTAATGGACCAGCAACCAACCATATATTTCACTGCGTTCAGGATCGATCTCATATGCCTTTAAAAAGGCATTGATCGAGGCTTCATCCTTTGTATTCATACCCAATAAATAATAGTAATCAAAGGTGTTTCCTATATGATTTTTCGCCTGGTTTATGATCGGTTGCAGCATCCTGTAGAAAACTTCTTTCTGACCGGGCCAAAGATCAGGTCGTTCTAGTTGTAATTTGGCTCTTTCAGCGCGATAGTAATTGATCCAGCCGTCTGCATATTCTTTATTCTTATCAATTTCATTTTTCCACAACCTGGCTTGTTCTTCATAGTATGCCTGGCTTTTTTCCTCTTTAGCTATACCGAGTATTTTTTGTGGTTTCTGAGCTATCAGCATGGTCTGACAACCCACTATAAGAAGGATGAGAATGATCCCTGATATTCTAGACTTTTTCATAAGAACGCTAATATGGTTTATTAAGTAAGTACACTATCAGTACACTCGAAAAAAGAAAAGGTTCATTGTAAACGTATTTTTATTTTATTGATATATCAATTATATTAGCATCAAACAAACTAAATCATGATTCAATTACCCTCTCAGACTGTATTCTTTTCCATCGAAAGAGCGATCAGGGAATACCGGCGGTTTGCCCAAAGAAACCTGAAAGCAAAACATGAAAATATCACCATCGATCAGGCATTGGTATTGTTCTATTTACGTCATCTCCCCGATCTTTCGCAACGGGACATTGCCAGGTTGATCTTTAAAGATACAGCTTCCCTGACAAGGATGATCGATTTGATGGCCAGAAATGATTATATCACCCGGTCTATCAATAAAAAAGACCGGCGAAAATTTGCTTATAAAGTCACCGCAAAAGGAGAAAACGTGCTTGAAGATCTCTATGAGATCATTGATTACAACCGTAAAACTGCCCTGGATCAGATCTCTGAGGAGGAATTAAGATCGTTGGAAAATACGCTGACCAAGATCATCGCCAATTGCTCGCAAAGAGAAGTACTTCCGGGAGTTGAAAATTCAGGCGTTGCAGAACTAAACTAATATTTATCTTCATGTCCGTACTGGCTAGATGCTATATAACCGTGGCTACAACTGTTTGCTTCGCACTGTTTACTTCTTGTGTGGAGAGAACTAATATAGCTCTTGAAAAAGAGAAAATTCTTTCCATAATGGCCTCCATGCGCGAAGCTCATTTCCAGAGTAACGCCGCCCAGTTCCTTGAGCCTATGCAGGATTCCTTTGTTGAAATCAGGCAGGGTAGTTATAAAAGACTCTATAAAAGCGAATCCTTACAGGGTATTCAATCCTATTTCGGCGCAATGGAATTCCTGGAACTGGAAGACATGCAGGACCCTATTCTAGAGATCTCAGATGACGCTTCCATGGCAACCTACACAGGCTCCATCATCGTAAAAGGGTATTTGAATGAACAGCCTTTGTTTAACAAATTGTCCTGGCAAAGTATCTTGAGAAAGTTTGATGGAGAGTGGAAGATCATTAGCAATGTCAACACGAGTCTGCGTGATTCGTTGTTAGGCCCAATAGTCCTGAATCGTGTCCAACAAAGTCTTGGGCTGATTCCTGATTCTCTCCACATAGCTGCTTTCGCCAATTGTAGCGGTCCAACAGACCCCTTTCAAACCCTGGTCCGCTCAAGTCAGTACCATGGACGAATGGAGCAGCTAAGCTCAGACGGTCATATTGCCATACAGCACGGAAAATCCGGCTCCTGGATGATGGATTATAATCAGGAAAAGTTAGAGGAACCTCTTGATGAACAATTAATAGCTCTTGTAAAAGGTCATGAGTTTCATTGGTTGAGCCTGAGACCTGAAGACCGTTTCCAAAATCCTTTGCTCTCAAGTATCGCTCCATTTGAAGGACAATTGGCATTTGAAGTGAGCTTTGATGATCCGCTTGGGCGAGATGTGGTTTTCTATTACGACTTTGAAAGCTATTTGCCCTTGGGGTTCAGATATCCATCTCACAGAGAGGGTGAAATGATCCTCTCACAATTCTCTGATTGGACCGAAATTGACGGTATACCGGTTTTTCAAAAAGTGACCATAGAAGAAAATGACAATCGATGGGAATACGATTTTACGGAAATCAGGCTGGAAACAGTGACGGAGTCGATGATTGAAGATCGGAACGCATTGCTTTAGAATTTGGGCCTATGGTAGATGAACACATTTTCTTGCATTAAATAATTCCCTATATTTTAATGGAATAATCAGGCTTCACAATGACAATTGCGCTGACTCACAGGCTATGGGAATTCCCGCTTAACTTTGTTCAGTTGATCGTGATCAGTGCTGTACTTAATAGTTTTTTGTTTGCGCTTCTGATTCTGGTTAAAAAGGAGAATCGAAAGGCCAATTATTTTCTCGCCCTGCTGATCATTTCTCTCAATTTCACATTTACGCCATACCTTTTAGAAGGCGATCTGTACAAAAAATATTTGTGGCTTAGTTGGTTGCCCTTTTCTTTGTCTTACTGGATCGGACCATCGCTCTATTTCTACATTATAGCCTTAACCCGACCTTCTTTCAAGTTCAAATGGCATCAATTATGGCATTTCAGCCTGATTATTTTGAATTACCTGCACAGCATTTATCACCTGGTCTTCGAAGCTGAGTTTCCATATCCATTTTTGCATTATACAGCGGAGTTCTTTGAATTCACGGCTTTGTTTTCCATCTTCCTGTATGCCGTGTTCGCCTTTAGAAGACTAAAAGTCTACAATCAATCTCTGATGAATCAACTTTCCTTTACAGAACATTTGCATCTGTACTGGCTCAGAAATATCATCAAGGTTTTGGTAGTTCTCTTCGTAGCCATTGGTATATATATTATGGCTATAGACGAAATCGTGGGAAAACAATATCCCGGTGGTGTTTATCTGATCTATAAATACAGCTTTCTTTTTATTTATGCAGGAGTCATGTACTGGCTCAGTATCGGTGGATACAGGCAAATACACACCATCAATAAACCTATACTAATAACTCAGGCGTATATTAACAGCCATCAAAATCAAACCTCTAATTATCTCAAGAAACTGATGGTGGAAAATAAATACTTCCTGGATCCAACCCTTACTTTAACTCAATTGAGTCGGTATAGCAATTTAAGTGAACGCCAGTTGTCAGATGCTATCAATCAAGATCTTCAAAAAAACTTTTACAGCTTTGTGAATGAGTACCGGGTAGAAGAGATGAAGTCCAAACTAACCGATCCAAAAAATCATTCCCAGAAGATACTCAGCCTGGCCTATGATTCCGGCTTTAATTCCAAAGCTTCCTTTCACAGGATATTCAAACAGGCTACCGGCCTTTCACCAAGAGAGTATCAAAAAAAGCATCAAAACCCGATTAAGACAAGTCAATAAGACCCGTCTGCATTTATTGAGACCTCTTTAAGCAAGATTTTGTCTTCATTTATGTTCAAATCATCATCAAATGAAGAGGTGTCGACGAATTTTTCTATTAGGGTTTATCAGTTTTTATTGTTCAACGCTTCAGGGACAAAGCATCAAAGATCTGGATGTTCTTATAGGTAAATGGGATCATGAAGAAACCGTATTTCCGGGAACGGAAAGAGAATACACAGAAAAGGGAAGCAGGGAGTGTTCGTATGTGCTGGAGGATACATATATTAAATGTGAATCCAGGTCCAATAGTCCGAGGGGAGCAAGAACATACTGGTTTCTAATCAATTACCAAAGGGATAAAGACCATTTCAAGGTCACTACTTATAACAGTGACTTTGACAGCAGCTGGCACTATACCTGGTATCTGGACAAAGAGCAACAGAAGATCCATGCGATTTCGGATACAAGGCCGGATGCAAAACAGTTTTTCAGGAGTGTCTTGGCACTTTCTAAGGACCAGCTGGTATGGGAAGGATACCGAAGTAGATTTAGGGAAGAGATGAACTGGGTATTGGAATTCAGGGAGATATCCAAAAGGATTGAGTAATGAGAATATTGTTCGTATACATCCTGTTACTTTCCACACTCATATCCTGTAAAGAACAGGAGGTTTCTTCGTTTAAGAAGTCATCTTTATACCCTGATCAGCTTGAATTCGGTGAATACGGCGTAGGTCTTAAAACACTTTGGCTTTACGATATAAGCCGGAATGCCATTCCGTACTCTGATTGGAACGGTCGCTTATATCCTACCGAAGAAAGCAAAGGCAGGCAATTTCAGGTCAATCTATGGTACCCGACTGCACCGAATAGCAAAGGAAACAATATCACCCTTGAACATTATCTCGACCTGAGTTATCGCCAGATCAATTTTGATGTGTCGCAAGAAGACCTGGAATTCGGCAGGAGTGAATTGCGAAATAAACTCGTTGACCTCGGTGGATTGGATAGTTTAAGTCGGGAAAATTACGATAGACTGGCGGTCATGACGGTCTTGGCCAAAGAAAATGCGGCCCCGATTGAAGGCAAAGTGCCATTAATACTATTTCCGAACGGGATGTCCCCGATATCGAACAGCACTACGGCCGAATTCCTGGCAAGCCACGGATACGCCGTGGCGGGATTCACCACCAAGGGTAAAGACGCTTTTACCATCGATGTTTCCGCAGGGGGTATTGATGCAGCAGTTGATGATATTGCTTTTGTCTTAGGTAAAGTTCTTCAACTACCATTTGTAGATGGTGAGAACATTGGCCTTCTGGGTAATGCGATTGAATCTTCATTTTGCGCGGCATACCTGTCTAAAAACAAGAAGATCAAAGCCTTTGTAAGCCTTGAAGGTGGATATATAAGCAGTTTTGAGCAGTCGCTCTTAGAAGAACTTCCCTATTATCAGCCAGAATACATGACAGTACCCATGCTTTTGATCTATTCTCCTCATCCGTCTATTGATCCTCAGTATATAGAAAAATTAAAATTCGCAGACCGTTATTTTTCCTATCTGTCGGGTATGCGGGAATTCGACTATCTGAATTTTGGTCTATGGGACAGTTTGGTGCCGGGTATCATTGGCAAAAATCGCGGTGATGTACGCCAAGGATTCAGCTCGGCTCACAGTCTGATCCTGGCGTATTTTAATGCCAACTTCCATGGTGATCTGACATCTTTTGAGGCTTCTATCCTACAGCTGGATGATCCGGCTGTGGACACCAGCTTCATATGGCGTTCCAAGCCCGTAACTCCCCCTATGTTTGAGATTAAAGACGGTTTTATCCGGCGAGGACTCCCTTTTTTGGACAGCATCTATAACCGCCAGAAGGAATTTGTAGAAGTGCCTTTTAGCAAAGCATTTATTAATGATTTTATCGATTGGGTATCCTGGAAAAAAGATCCGCAATACAAAACAAGGAAATGGTTGATGGAAAAAGTGGTTGAAGACTATCCAGATTCTGCGCTTTACAGCTATTACCTGGCACGTTATGCTTTGAGAAGTGGAGATACGGCAATGGCTAAAGAACAATTCAGGGAAGTACTTCGAAAATTGCCTGACGATCCCGACGAAACACTGACAGCAGATCAAAAAGAAAAGATCCGATCCAACACTTTATCGCAACAAAATAATCTGAATTAAAAGATGGCCCGAAAACTGGCCCAAAATATGATCTTGCATGTGCTGCTAACATTGTTGATCTTAAGCTGTTGCCCCATTTTGAATAATTCATCGGATAACGTGAATTCCCGTTTGCAGGGAGCAGAGAAAAAACTAATTGAAGATCAGCGTTCTTTGGTGGCTGCTTTAACAGGGGGTTCCGAAATAGCCACGAACGTGTTCATACACAGAAGATGGGACCGAGAAGAAAAATCACTTACCAGAGAATATCTCAAACAGAGATTTAACATCATCGGACTCGTTGCCCGGGAGCACCACTACAGCACCAATTTACCGGAGACCAATGACATGTCCAGGCACAATCCTTATAACGGATCCAATCTTTTTGTAGAATTGCCTGCAACAACAACTTCGGATGAATACATTATAGTCGGGGCACACTATGATTCCGTAAAAGAGTCGCCCGGCGCCAGTGATAATGCCAGCGGTTGTGCTTTGGTCTTCGGCTTAGCGCAGCTAATGAGTAGTCTGGAAGTGCGGACGAAAAATATGATATTCGTTTTCTTCGACCAGGAAGAGACGGGTCATGCGGGAAGCTACGCTTTTGTGGAATTGGCTCAGTCTAAAGGATTAAAAATTCATTCTGTTCATACGGCAGATCAGGTAGGATGGGACCAGGACGGGGATCGAAATATCGAACTTGAACTACCTACGAAAGAACTCAAATCTATTTACAAAAAATATACGGATCTATTGGGTGTGAAACTTTACACCACCGAGGTCACTTCTTCCGATCATAAGGAATGGCGGGAGGCCGGTTATCCTGCGGTGGGGATTACGGAAGAATATAAACACTGCGATACTTCACCACACCATCATGACCCGACAGATACTTTTGAGACTGTTAATTTTGAATACCTGGCATTTGTTACATTTTTGGTAGGACAGGTCCTGGAAGAACTTATTACCATCTGAAGATCAGCTCTTATTAAACTATCGGAAAGTCTCATTCCATGGAATTACCATTTGCCCAGAAGACAGCATTATAGATCAGCTTTTGATAATTTTCATTGAGATGAGCGGAGGCTGCATGGCCCGGCTGAATGACCAGGACCCTTGATTTACTGTATGGGCTGATCCAGACTGTGGGGCCGTCACTGGTCTCATTGTCTGTTTCGTATAAAACCTCTACCTGGTCAGAGATCCATAATTTCTTATATGTCTCATCGGTCAGTGTGAATTCACCTAGTCCTACTGAAAAAGGATGTTCTTTTGCCGGGATCATTTTGATGGTCTCTCCCTGTAAAAAATCCGATTTAGGGTACTGCTCGGTTTCATTCATCTGATATTTAGCCCCTATAACATCTTTGTACCACCATTCCCAGTCGTTATAGCTTCCAAGTGCATGATGCAGTACGATCAGACCTTTACCGGATTCTAAAAAATTGCGCAGGTTCTTCTTTGAAGAGTCGGAGATGGAATCGCTTCGGTTGTAAAATAACAGGACATCATAATTTTGAAGATTTTCATTTTGGAGTGCCGCCTCATCACGGGTGGCATGATCCCATTGGAGGTTTTTTTTGTCCATAAACAGGCTGTAGAAGCTGGTGGGAACCAGATCGATCTGATGTCTGAGCGTCGGGCCTCCTGTGATTACTAATAGATTGACTGTATCTTTATTGTCGCTGGAAGATTGCGAAAACAAGGGATTGATATACAAGCATAGTATTAATAATGGAATACTAATTCTAAAAAATAAAGGCTTTAATAGTGTCATTGCTAAATTAATTATTAAACTTTTCCTGCCATTCTTCAATAATCATTGCTTCTCGCTCCGGACTAATGCCAAATACCGCTTCATTGTTTTCTTCAACAATATGCCTTTTTGCCTTAAATGAATCATAGCAAACTCGAACGGTTTCTACAAAATCAGTAAACTTGAGTCCTGCTGCAAGAGCTTTTTTATTGCTGATCTGAAAGAACCCAGGTTCGGGATCCAAGCTGACAGGAATCCAAAAAGGAATCTCCATAAATGGTTCCAATTTCATATCCCTAAGAAGGAAATCGATATCCATCCAAATAATCTCCACATTACTATTAAGAGCTGTTTTCACCGCCAGGATCATATCTTTATATCCCATTTCAGGAGTGGGTCCAACCAAATTATAATATCCTAACTGATTTTCCTCAGCACACAGCGTTATAAAACTAGCAATATCGGCGGCGTCAATGTATTGGACCGGATCATTGGAATTTGGGGCTAATATTTTAGCCTGGTTCGCAATCCTGTTTAATAAATAGGTGGCGAATGGTCCGGAATCTCTGTCACCCACAATTGCGCCTGGTCTTACAATAGTAAAGTTTTCATTCATGTATTCCTCCACCAGCCTTTCACATAATCTTTTATTCAAATTATAGTTGCCAGGTTCATATTGTTCTCCTTGTCTGACAGGGGCAGTCTCCGGAATACCCGGTTTTACAAAATCATGGTAAACTGCGATGCTGGACACGAACATATAATGACTGGCCCTTCCCTCAAGGACTTCCAAAGCATCTTTTACTAATCGGGGGTTGTCTGGCCAAACATCCACCACCAAATCCCATGGGCCGGATGATTCCAGCTCAACATACCCTTTGATCCCCATTTCACGATCACCTCTTAATTTTTGGAGTTCCGGGAACAGTTGTGGATTAGTTATTCCCCTGTTGAACAATGTCACTTTATGTCCTCTGGTCAATAGCGCATTGACTATGGCAGGCCCCAGAAAATTGGTGCCACCTAGCAAGAGAACATTGAGCTTTTTGCTGGTAGACGAGCATGCGGACAATAGTGGAAATTGAGACGCTATCATCAATGACAATGCTCCTAACGTAAATTCCCGCCTTTTCATTTTCAACAATTTGAAGTTTATATTTTTATTTAATTGATATATCAACTATCTTTAAACTAAAGATACTAATTATCCCGAAACTAATGGGATTTAATGCCAACAGCCAGTTATATAAACCAATTGGTATATTTAAATTAATCCTTATATATGAAGTTCTTGAAATCATTCTATTGGACCCTGATTTTGCTCATTCCCACGACTAGTGTATATACCCAACAGGATTCCCTGCTTATTTGGAAAGAGCAGGTACTGAAAACCGAACGAGAATTCGGCCAAATGGTTGAAGAAAAAGGGATCGCGTCCGCCTTCTTATACTACGCAGATGATGAGGCCGTGCTAATGCGAAACAATGATCTCATCAAGGGTAAAGTTGAGATCGAAGAGTACTTTGAAAATCAGCCACTCAATAGTGTGAGTCTAAAATGGTCCCCCGAATTTATTGATGTAGCCAAATCCGGCGACTTGAGTTATTCGTATGGCTATTACACCTTGTCTTTTAAAGATTCTACCGATCAACTCATTGAAAGGCGTGGGGTGTTCCACTCCGTATGGAAAAGACAGCCCGACGGTAGCTGGAAGTATGTATGGGATTAATCAATATCTCACTAATAAATACAAATTGTGCGACTAACCAAGAGTTATCTTATGCTGCGAACACCTTTAGAGTTACTCAATGATCAATTGGAAATTTCCAATACTTTGTTGGTCAGTGCATCATCGCTAAAAAATTCGATGGTTCTTGAGGCCGGTTCCTGGGCATAGGTCACCATTTTGTGAAAATCCGTGTTGTTCAGCGCTTCTTCCGAAAACCGTGTGCGAATCCTTACCTTATATACATAGTACAACTGGCGAGACCTACCACTGGAATTTAGTTTTTTAAGAAAGGCTTCGGCTTTTTCGGGACTCATGGAGATCAAAATACCCGCCTGATAGGGTTGTCCTTCTGGCTGATAGTTGGGTTTGAATAAGGAGGTCGCCGTATCTACATTGTATTCTTCCTGAACAGGCCCGATATTCACTTCCTTTAATCCTTTTAATACAAACCCTCCTGCGTTAAAGTTGTATTCCCCTAAAGAAGTTCGCCCTACGATATAAGCTTCTTCAGGGATTTTTCCTTCGGACCAGTTTACAAAATGCGTAGCCTGTTTATCCATAAACTCGTTAAACACTCGCATTTCTGCAAATTCACTTGTGCCACCCGCCCATCGGGTACGTCTTATTTTTTGTTGATAGGCCGCAGACGATTTAGGCATATGAATCGGCAGACAGGCCTGCTGCTCCGGGCAGAAGTAGTGTGTATAGGTTTCCGGCTTCAGGTGTTTGGCACCTAATCCTTTCAATATAATGGCCCAGTATGAATCCACAGATTTAGCGTATTGGGAATTGTTGTCTTCCAATGCCGTGCCCGGCCTGAATGAAGCGCGTATTTTGTTCAAATCAATCGTCTCTTTTCCAGCCTCCATATTCACTAAGGAAAAATAGGATATGAGTCCATCCTTCAGTTTATATTCAAGATCCTTGCGCTGCTGACTTGTTCTGGCAAATTCGTTTCGGTCCAACTGCCTGCTGTAATAAATTCTCTGTTGGCCCAGCCGCAACAAGCCCCTGAATGTTGGGATTACAAAGGATTCAATATGCTGGGCATCCGGAGATACAATCTCCTGGATTTCTCCGGGATCAAAACCCAGTGCTTCTGCTGTAAGACCAAATTCCTGACCATTCAGCATGAATACCGAAAGAAACGTACATTGGATCGTTATATAGTATTGTTTAAATCCCATGACTTATTTTGAAAAATCAGTTTCGAAAAGTTTTTGTTTCAATTCTTCATCCAAAAAGAACTCAACCACATTCGAACTCGGTTCCTGTATAAATTTGGGTGGATCACCCCAATAGATCTTAGATGTATCCTCAGGGTTTACTAATCTGATCGAAGCTTTATACACATAGTATACTTCTCTGCTACGCGGATCACTTGATTCCAGTCTTTCGATGAGCTTCTCCGCCTTGGCCGGGTCCATACTGATCAATTTGCCACCAAGTGTGTTACCGTTAACTTCAGTCCGGGCAAAGAAACTGTCTTTATCTCTAATTTTTGGATAGGTAATGAGTGTACTCCGTGTCGCTTTGGGTTCCACAGCGTCGACCCGTATCACAAAGCCTTCATAATTGAAATCGTATTCGTTTATATAGGCCGTGCCTACAATATATGCCTCCTGTTCGTCGAGTTGGCCGGCCCATTCCAGAATTTTTGGTGCTTCCGTGTTAAGATAGGCCTGCCATGCACGGAGTTGGGCAAATTCATCAGTCCCACCGCCCCAGGTAGGCCTGGATCTTTTACTGGAAACATAGCTTCCGGGTTGCCTGCCTTCTATTAAACACTGTTCCCCTTCCTTGCACCAGTATTTGGCAAGTGCATTCTTTTGCAAATATTCCGGAGCCATTCTTTTTAATTGACCGGACCAGTAATCGTTTTTCCTGGCAGGGTCATCAGCCTGCGCTCTCGCATTAAGGGGGATACGAAAGCTACTTCCGATTTGTTGTAAATCGATATCAGCCCTACGTTGATGAAGTTCCATTAATTCAAACAACCTCTGGACACTCACTTCCTTCTTGTTAAGCAGTGCTCCTCTTTCCTTTTGGGTTCTGTAAATTTCCTGAGGTCTTGGATTTGCAGAAAGACCATAGGAGTTCTGTTTACCAAGACGTAGTAGGCCTCTATATCGCGGTATGACCAAAGCTTTCAGATCGTCAGGATGTGGCGATGTAATGACCTCAATTTCACCCGGATCAAAACCAAGGCTGGATTCAGTGAATTCCTGGGCGATCAGGCAGCCGCCTGTCCATGTGAGGAGGATTATTGTCAGTAGTGCACGTTTAGGATTGCTCATGATGATCATAGTTTTGTCTCATACACCAGTTCTTTCAGTTCCGGGTCCAAGTAGAAACGGATATGGGTGTCTTTATAATCGTATAAGTAGCCTACATTACCGCCAAATGCCGTATGTGTACCACCTCTTGGTGCCCGTCCCAGGCTGTAGATCTCACCGATCATGACCGTAAAGAGCATCAAATTATTTCGCTGTCCAAATTCTGTTTTTAAACGATTCGTTATTGCTTCGGCTTTGTCCGGTGGTATCGATAGGAGGACATTCTTTATAAAACCGGTATTCAGTTCAAAACCCATGGATTCGGGATCTCTGGGCCAAAAATGCAGGTCTTGCCTATGCTGTGAACCACTGGATTTGATTGGTAATATATTCAGTTCATAACCCTGCTTCTGAAAATCGTAAGTAGGTAATACCACCGTGCCTACCAAGGCTACATCCCGACTCAAGCCCGAAGACCAATCGAGAAGTTTCGGGACTTCGTTATCGACGAATTCTTTGTAAGCTGCCCGTTTCTTAAATTCATTGGCCTGGGGTCCGGCCCAGATCCTGCCCTGCCTTTGCCTGTACCCTTCACTGCACTGTTCCCCTGAAGGGCAGTAATATTCCTTGTATTTCTCCTTGCTGAGCATTCCGGCTGCCATCCCTTCCACATGAAATCGGGGCACGATCATATACTGCATGGGCTGACCTGTATTCCCCGTGTAGGTATAATACTGATTTGTAAAACCATATCCCTCACTATTGTAGACCATCAGGTTTTCCGAAGTAAATTCATCTGAGGTCAATTGCAGGCATAACAGACTTAAATAGCAACCCAGATTATGTGACAATTCTTCTGTTACAGCCTGGCGCTCCTGGCGGGTATCTGCTATCTCCATCCTCTTTTGGGGATTATCGGCCCAATACTTATTCAGTTGACCAAGTCTTGGTATGCCTTCAAAGGTGGGGATCAGTAGTGAATTAAAGCTATCCGTATCAGCAGAATTAATGACTTTAGTCTCGCCAATGTCAAAAGAAAGATCGGAAAAATGCTCCTCCCGATCATGGAAGTAATTGGGATTAGACATGAGTATGGACCACTCCTGGGCTAATGCGTCTTGAGGTGCCATACAAACCAACATCAGAAGATTTAATACTATCAGGTTCAAAGCGTTGGAACCCGATGAACGTATTCGTTTCATAGGAAATTATTTAGGATGTGTACTAAGAGTGGTACTCAAATGTAAGAAGGAATTTTGGGTCAAACAATGGAATAGACGTGAACAATTCGTTATAGTTTACCAGGTATATTCCGGAGGTTGAATATTATTCATTCGAATATATAAGTTGGCTTTCGCCCTGTGGTTGTTCATATGGTCTTGTACGTAGAACAAAGCGAAAGCCCTGCTGACCGTATTACCACTGTGATACATGACACAGGTCTCATCCAGTTGTTCCTGTTCAATGTTGTGAATAACGTTGGTGACATAAGTGAATCCATTTTCTAACAAATCCAGGACCTCAGCCTTAGTCATTTTAGAAGCATCCGGTGTATTGGGAACTACGTCCATCCCTTGTACATAGCGTTTGGTGAGAAGTTCCACCGTATAGCCAATATGGACCATCTGCTCCCCAAAAGTCTTACTTACCTCTGAAGGCTTGTAAGTATATAATTCTTCAGGCATGGCTTTGGCCACCTCAAGACAGTGGGCGGCGGCAGTCTGCCAGACCGGCAAATACATTCTGGTGAAGGGGGTTTTAGGTACTTCCTTAGATTGCCCAGAACATAGGACTGTTATAAGCGCTAACAGTAAGAAGAGAATAGAATTTTTCATGTTTTTGAAAGATTTAGTCCTTTTTACACCTTAAGATATTACATTGGTAAGAAGTGGCATAGAGATAGCAATTTTTTTATAGAGGATTGTGAATACCCCAGATAATCGTCTAACCAAATATTTTACAGACTAGGCATTTTAATTCCCGCGGTAAAAGCCAGCACTCTATTCATTTCCATGTATATACTAATCTTCATGAATACCGGATTAAAATTGCTATAAATGCCATAATGACAGCTAATTACTCTTGTCATTTATGCGACTTTTTAGTAAATTACTTGTGAGGCAATACGTACAAGAACAAACCATCCTAAAATGAACTATCAAGACTATTGGCCTGACCGCGGTTTTCCATGGGAACATGATCCTGGACCCCCAAAAAACCTGAGTTGGTCGCGTATATTTTCGGAAACACCAAATTATCGGGCTTTGGGAGCGTCTTTTTTTTCGAGAGAAAAGTTCCGCTGGCATTTTGGCCCTATGTATTATCGGGGCAGATTAAAAAAGAACAAAGTAAAAGTACTTGTAATTGGTCAGGAGGGAGCTCAGGACGAATCTTTATCGCACAGGTCATTTACCGGCGGAACCGGTGGGCGCATGCAATACTTTTTGAAATTCATCGGGATCAATCACAATTATTTATTTCTCAACACTTTTGTCTACCCGATTTTTGGGCAGTACAATTCTCCTGAGATAAGGTGGTTAGCTCAGCATCCCGATTCACCCATAGCCCAGCAACGCTATGAAATATTTGACTATGTGCTGCGTAAAAATGATGTTCAACTTATTGTGGCGGTAGGTAATGCAGCTAAGGAAACTGTACATGATTGGATTCTTAGCAGAGGAGGGCAATGTCCGGATGGTGTCTCGGATTTAAGTACAGCAACTGCTAATTTCCTCGATCCAAATACCAAAGTTGTAGGCGTACACCATCCAGGCGGCGCGGCCAGAGGCGGGCAGCTCACACTTATTAAACAGAGTTTTCAAGATGCTGTTGACCATATTGAGAATTGGATCAACCTGGATCCCAATTGGCTCCAGGTAGATGCCGGAGCTCAGCGCAATTTTGCAGGAGGCTATACATATAGCAAAGCACCGATCCCGTTCAAAGACCTCCCACTCGGTACTTGTTGGCGTCTAGGAAGAAAATCCACTTCGAGTAACCGCAAAGACAATCAAAGGTCTATACAGATCTTTTCTAAAGATGGCTCGTATAGATCTCCAAGCACTCTGCAATACGATGGCTTATCCTTTGGATCCCAAGATGGCTATTCACAAGGCCCGAACGATTTTCCCTACGAACCGCCGGTAGATGATTACAAGGATTATGACAAAGGGCCTACAAAAAGTTTTGCAAAACTGATTATGGGAGGAAAGAATGGCTATCACTGGCCGGATTTCTCAGCCCTGGGAGTTACTTCTAATCATTCCTTTGGATACACCTGTTCCTATCGGGGGCGGCCGAATAAATCCACTTTTCTGATTTTAGCCGACCAGCAGTCTCAAGATGACTTGTTTACCATGCGTGCTCTTACCGGCAATTCCGGACAAAAAATGCAGGCTTTTCTAAATGCGGCCGGTATTTCGAAAAATTACTGCATTCTTAGGTCATTGCCGGTGGATACTTTGGATCTGACCTTCAACGAGCGCAAACAAATTGTTGATGATCCACAGGTACAAAAAGTATTGAAGGAGATTGTAAAAAAGATATTTAGGTACAATAAAGTAAAAGTGGTTTTATGTTTTGGATCATTGGCTAAATATATATGGGAAGCCATCAACATAAATACTGCTAAACCGGTCATTTTTCTGAAAAGCTGGAGGCAAAATGGCGCCAGTACTGATTGGCAGGAAAAACTGCAGATCATAAGAACCAAAACATACGCTAAGGATATACCTCCAACCTGGAATTACAATGGCGAAAGGATACAAATTCCAAGGTATGACCTGCCCTATGGTGTGCTAAGATGGCAGGGGTCGAGTGGTGATCGGAGTCAAAGAGCCAAAGAAGGAGATGGTAGCTGGAGTGAGAATTATTACAAGTGGTTCGTACCGGACTGGGTCTATGATTTACCCCCTGGGTCCTAATTGTTAGTCAGAACCATGACCGTTAATACAATTCAATAATTAAAATCGCAAGATTACATGCCTGGAATTGAACTTACCCCTGATGTTAAATATTCATTGCGTGGACGAATTACCACACTCAATGCCAATAGTGATGTTATAGACAATGGAATAGTATATATAGAAGGTGATACGATTAAGGCTGTGCAACCCGCAAGTGATGCTGCTCCCGCCGGCTGGTCAAAATCCAAAGCGATCAATGTCAGCGGAACGATATACCCGGGTATGATAGAGTTACATAATCATCTGGCCTATAATATTATTCCGATGTGGGAGGTTCCTAAAACCTTTCAAAACCGGGACCAATGGCGACGCCATAAAGACTATCGAAAGTTAATGACCGGCCCGATGGAGGTGTTAGGCCATCTTGATGGATATCTTCAGGCTATTGTTCGATATACGGAGTGTAAATTGCTCTTTTCAGGCGTAACTTCTTCGCAGGGCATTACGCTGGCCAGCCATAGCAATATTAGAAAAATGTATAAGGGAATGGTCAGAAATGTTGAGCAGACCCTTGATGATGATTTAAAAGCTGCAAAAACAAAAATTGCCGATATTAAAGATGCCAGTGCTCTTAAAAAACAATTAGATAAGGGCAATACGTATCTACTGCACCTGGCAGAAGGGACTCAGGAATCAGCAAACAAACATTTTCAGGCATTAAGGTTTCCCAATACAGATGATTGGGCCATTACGAAGGATCTGGCGGGTATTCATGCGGTAGGATTATTCCCGGAAGACATTCACATTATGGCCGTTAATGACGGGAGGATCATTTGGAGTCCAATGTCCAATTTCCTGCTCTATGGTGTAACACTGGATATTGAGGCAGTGAAAGAAGAAGGGATCCTATTATCAATAGGATCGGATTGGAGCCCGAGCGGAAGTAAGAATCTGGCGAATGAATTAAAGGTGGCAAAAGAATACAGTGATGCCAGGGGTGGGATCTTTACCAATGAGGAACTGGTTAGGATGGTGACCACCAATCCGGCTAAAACGCTTCAGTGGGAAAATAAATGCGGGAGCATTGAAGTAGGTAAAAAGGCAGATATCCTGGTACTTAAAGGCAAGGATATGGATGAATATGAGCAGTTTATAGTCAGCAGGGAGAAGCATATCAATTTGGTGATTATCGACGGTATACCCAGATTTGGGATCAATCGACTAATAAATAAATTTCAAGCGGATGGAGATCCAGATAAAGAGAGAATTACCATCAATAAGCTAAAACGATCCTTGTATCTGGCCATCAAGGACCAGGATAATCCTATTGACCTGAATATTAATTATACGGACGCTAAGAAGAAACTCGTTGAAGGACTGCAGGATTTACCCAATCTTGCGCAGCAAGTTGAAGGGGATGCTACCGGAATTGCATTCGGAGCAGTAGGCCTCGCGGGTCGTGATTTTGAAGCAGGCGCCCAATGGGTGATTGATGCGGATCATTCTGATAAGGAGGACAATTGTGCAAGGCATCATATCTTGATCGACGGAGAGCCATCAATTGTTGAAGACCAGTTTGCTATAGGTGCCAGTCCGCTTTCAAGTTTTATAGAGCCGGTAATTCTGGATGAAAGTAATGTGGAAGAGGACAAATTGTATTTTAAAAAACTTGCCCGACAAATAAATCTGCCGGAATATCTAAAGCTTGAACTTCCTACATATTACGGTCAAACCATAGATCTTAATGATGCACTGGAATACAAACTGGAGATAAGCAAAGAAGAGAGTGCAAAACTGAGTCAGGTACAGTATTTAACATCCTTTATAAATACCCCGGGATACCTGACACTGAATGAGAAGATTCAAATTCTTGATCAGGCTGAGGTCATCATTAAGGAAGCCTATGTTCACCTTAATCAAAAAATTGCTTTATATGCGACCAATCCGATCGATAGATTAAGGGTGCTTAAAAACGACCTTTTAAGCGATCCGGATACCACCCTTGAAATAGAATTTCACAGAGAACTCATTAAAGTATTTAATAGTTTAAGAGATCTTCATACGCTATATCAATTGCCAGAACCATTTGCCAGCAAGGTGGCTTTTTTGCCCTTTTTTATTGAAAAGTGTTATGATCAAAACCAGGCCAGGTATATAGTTACAAAGATCATTGGCAGTGAGCCAAGCAAATACTTCAAAAAGGGAATTGAAGTTACGCACTGGAACGGAATTCCTATAGAAAGAGCGGTATATATTAACGGACGTAACTATGCGGGAAGCAATGAATATGCTCGTATGGCAAGAGGACTTGATTCATTGACTTTTCGCCCATTATCAGTTATGATCACTCCTGAAGAGGAATGGGTTACAGTTACATATCGTTCCATTGAAGATAATAAAATTCACAACCAGCGCTTTAACTGGCGGATAGGTGCTACCAACGTCCTGAGATGGAAGCAGGCCAGGGATGAGGATGGTAAAGATGAAGTCGGGTTATCGAGTGGATTTGACTACCTGTCTCAAACCGTGCAAGAAGTTAAAAGAGAATTCTTTGCACAGACCATTGCGCCTGAAAAGAAAGAATTTGTTGATAAGGGATTCACTCGGCCGGGTAGAGAATTTCTTCCGACCTCTTTACCTTTTATGTTTAAAGCAAGGACCTATTCGAAGGATGATCAAAAGGCCGGATATATACGTATTTATTCATTTGCGCGCTCGGACGCGCATGAATTCGCAAGAGAATTTGTTCGCCTGAAGGAATCATTTGATACAGACAACCTGATAATCGATATCAGAAATAATCCAGGTGGCAATATACTGGCTGCAGAATTTGTTCTTCAGGCCTTAACCGATAGAATTGTTGAGCCACAACCGGCCCAATTTGTAAATTCCCCACTGGTTCAATTTGTCTGTGAACGTCATTCGCCTTCTCAATCATACAGGGGATTAGACTTGAGCAATTGGTTAAGAAATCTGAAGAAGATACAATCAACCGGTGCCAGTTTCTCCATAGCACATCCGATTACCCCGGTAAATGAAATCAAAGAATATTGTTCTGAAAAGAAATCCAGGATCGTATTAATTACAGATGCCTTGTGTTATAGCGCCAGTGATATATTTGCTAGCGGATTTCAAGACCATGAACTGGGTAAAATCCTGGGTGTTGATCACAACACAGGGGCCGGAGGCGCCAATGTCTGGTCTTTATCCCAGCTCTATCACCTAACCAAAAAAAGCGATGGGGTTTCTGATTTCTTCAGGCCATTGCCCTATGGTGCAGATATCAGGGTAGCTATTCGAAGAACTTTGAGAACAGGGCATAATCACCGTGGCTTGCCTCTGGAGGATATAGGGATCCAACCGGACAAAGTTCATTTATTAACGGAAGACGATCTGCTTAAGAAAAACCAGGATCTGTTGCTGGCTGCTATGGAGATGTTGGCAGTGGAAGATTAAATAGCAAAAACAACACTTCATTGATTTTAGATCATCTGGAGCGTTATCAAATGTTCACTTGGATGTTTATTGGATTTTTTATAGTTGTAAAGGGTTGAATTAATCAATGTCTTAATTTAAATTACCTTTTCTTGATTTCCTGTTTCCAAGTTTTCTATTACGATTCACAATCCTGGATAAGGGTGAAAATTTGCAGCTTGCTCCATACAAGATTTTGGATCATTAGAATACTTTTTCATCACAAGCTCAAAAAATTTAACATCTTCCAGCTGATCACCTGGTGAAGAAGTAGTTACCGCTTTTTTCGCAAATTCAGCAGCTGCATTGCAGTCGCCCTTTTTGAATGCTATCATGGCAAGATTAATCCATGATTCGCTTTGGGTAGGCAGATAATCTACGGCTTTACTAAGCGCTTTATAAGAACTATCCAACCGAAACTGTAATGGTAAATTGATACCTTCTTGTAGTATTGATAGACCTTGAGATTGAAGCAATCGACCGTAGTCTTCGCTTAATAGTTCATCAACAACTTTAGGATTGTCCATTAATTCATCTATGATATCGATAATCAAATTAAACTTGTAACCTCTTAAACCCCATCGACGTAATATAAGAGATATGGCTTTCGAAACTATTGGATTGATATATGTGAAATTGACAGCCATTTCGGACAAATCTCGAAGCAGAGTTTTAGTACGGGTAACATCCAATTTTTCAGGTTGAGAAAGCAAATAATCACTGTCCTTTGCTATGCGCAAACAAAATTGCTTTAGTTCCTGATGAACAATTTCTAATGTAGTTTTCGAAAGTTTGCCACAGGATTCTGGGTCCAATGGTTGCATCGGTGATGTTAAATATTTTTCAATATCTACTTTTAATAACTCCGGAGAGTTTCGTTTAAAAACAAAGTTGCCGCCAAATGCCGCATCCAGCACTGCTAGTGGTGCAACTCCCATAATTCCTACAACATTTTCCACATTGATAGTGCGACACTTGGCACTTTCATAATCGGGTGTTCTTAACCTATTCGTATAATGTTCAATGTCTGCAAGTACTTTGAAAAAATAATACATTGATGAAGATGCATCCGCGGCTATTATACCGTTGATAATCGCAAAATAATCAGCTTCAAACTCAGCATCAATTCTTGTAATTTGATTTTTGGAAATACGCTCGAAATGGTTTAGATAATGATGGGCAAATTCATGCATCATGACTTGGTTTAAAGAGCTTCTAAAAAGCACATAGGCTACATTTTGTTCTTCTCCAGACAAGCTCGAGAATGCTATGCTGTTTTTATCCATCATCTGATCAGAAAATCCAATAAGACAATTACTTAATGGATTTCCATTATCTAAACAATCCGCCGCAACTCTAGCTTCTTGATCATAATTTCTGTTTTGAGGATCTTCAAGGTACATGTATGTAGCATGTGAAATACTACACAATATATTTATAAACTTTCTAGGAATAATTACCCCCTTTACGCCTTGAACAAATACTGCAGTTGGAATTATCGATTCGTTGGAATCTTCGATGATTATTCTTATTTCGTTCGCCAACTTGTGATACTTAACAGGAGTCCGACGCAAGACGGATTCAAGAATCTCACGTTTCAATTCCTCTGAGTTGGCACTTACACTATTACATATTTCCTGCGCAAATGAAACTTCTATAAGACTGAATAAGAAAACAAAACAGAATATATTTACGCTTTTCATAAAAGGTGCTCTAGTATATTGATATGTAAGTATTCTTTTCGGTATCATATAATTCTGCCCGAATGTAGGCTTTACTCAAATCTACCGGACCAAATAAACCCTCAAGTTTTATCCCAAACTGATCAGCTTTCCCTGGATCTATTGCTTGTATAATTCGTAATCCTATTATTAAGGTGTCTTTTGATGAAGATAGCTCGGTGCTGTTTAAAGAAGACACATCATAAAGTTTAGAAACATCAGGATACGTTCCTAAAGACTTATCATCAAGATTAGCGATCTTTATTTTTGACTCTATTATATCTAGAGGTTCATCACTGTTATTGCGGATAAATAAGAAAAGTGTGTCTCTTTCAAATCGCATGGATGTGGTTACATACTTTGGTCCTAAATCACGGAAACTATATGCTTCCCATATCTTGTTCGCCACAAAAACGAAGATAGCCACACCAAGACCACCAAATAAGATGGTTGTTATTTTAGATATTCTTGAGGTTTCCATTTTACCCTTAATAATTGTTAAAGCCCTTTTAAAAACTATTATATATAAATAGTTCTATTGATGATTTATTTGAATTATTGAGCCCATTAACCCTCATAATTTCGCTTAATTATATGCTCTTGACATATTCTACTACGGGGGGAACTTTCAGCGTAAAGAATTGATCAATTCTTTAACAATTTACCGGATTAGGAAGAATGATAACGTACATCTTCGCAAGCCAATGATGGAAACAGAACTATAAAATTCTGGAAAAGATTCCTATAATTCTTTGTAATGTATTTCTTTAGAAAAATTTACGAAAAATAATTAAGTATTCAATTATATTATCCATAGAAGCATAGCGGATCGCATTATCTATACTATTCCAAACCTAATTCCAATTCTAATTCACGCTTCTCAACAGATACAATATGGAAGCCTGGTCTGATTTATATATATGTTGAAGGAAGATCGACTTAATTACTCCTATTTAATTCGTTTCTTATGAATATGATATGGCAGTATCGCTTAATACATAATGTTTTGCAGTCCTAAAAAAGGATCTATGCGTAAAGATGAGATTTTTCATATTTAAGACTAGTTTAATTCCCTTTTAATCCTTAGGATATTACTCTGGTGAAAGGGAGGTATGGAAATACCAAATTTTTTATAGACCTCTTTGGGTATGCCAAGGTCTGCGATATATAATTCGGTATCAAATGGCAGGTTGTAGAGTATTTTTTTGGAGGCCGCCAGGCTTAATACCCTTTGCGCCTCAAAATAAGGTGCTGAGGTATCGCCAAGAAAGCCTGTAGGAATGTCCAGGGAAATACGATGACCATGGATCTGATTGGCCTTATTGATCCTCTCTATCAGCTTGGTCCTCAGTGGTAAACGCTGGGAAAACCCCAGATAAGCATCAATCCAAAGATCAGGCTCCTCAATCGTTTCATTTCTTACTCCAAATGCCAGGGCTCTTTCTAATTGCTTTATGGGTAGCTCTTTTTGAATTTCGGTAAATAGATCGATGTATACTTCATACCCCCATGCCGCCAGTCTCCTGGCTGCCACCAATCCTCCTCCCCCATTATTTCCATTGCCAATGCCTATCAGAATTTTAGCTGAAGGGGTTTTTACAGTATCAACCGCCAAATTCGCCAACTGGAGCCCGGCATTTTCCATCATTAACTCGATCGGCAGCTTATAATTTTCAACCGCATAGTAGTCCATATCCTTAAAATCGGATAATTCCAGTGCTTCAGAAAGCGGAATAGCGACATCCATGGGCCTGTGAGATTATAATAGAAGGCTTTAGTTCTCAAAACTACAAGGTAGTAATAGATAGGGAAAGCCTTTGCAATTCAGTTGCAGATTAATACGCTACCAGTAAAAATGTCAATTCTGTATGTTTTTCTCTCTAAATTGTTGTTTTATATCAGAATTTCCAGTCATTTTACCTAATTGATTTCCACTTTTAGTTGGGTGATTTAATAAAATCTTACCTTAGACACCTCTAAAATTCTGTTTCCTAAAACCTTCAATACTATGTTGATCATTGCTAATGGTGCATTCAAGTCGGGTTCTACATGGCAACGAAACCTCATCAAGGGAATATTGGATTTCGAACCCAAGCTTCCGGAGCGTTTCCGGAGCAAAATGGTAGGTAGTTTTATCAGCACCCATAACCTGGATGAAATCGTAAAATCGCCCGAGATCAAAACACATCATTATTTGGCCAAGGCTCACATATTCAAAAAAGACGAGATAGCGCATTTGGTAAGTAATCCGGAGGATGTTAAGGTTTTTATGATCAAGCGCGACATCAGGGACGCCATCGTTTCGCACTACAATCACTTTATTAATGTACGCCGCTTTAAACCCTCGTTTAAGACTTACTACTGGTTGATAGGCCGATATAAGGCCATGCAGATCAACAAATACAACTGGAACTGGGCACCGCATAATACCAACGTACTCCACTCCACATTTGAAGAATTAAAGAAAGATACTGCCGGGGAAATTAAACGGTTTGCGCATTTTCTCGGGGTAGACATCTCTGAAGATCAGGTGAATCAGATCATGGAGGCCAACAGTTTAAAAAAGGCCAGGGAGAAATCAGAGCGTAAATGGTTTTTCAGAAAGGGACAAATAGGTGACTACAAAAACTACCTCACGCCTGCCATTGAAAGGGACCTGGAACGTATCGAGAACAAAATTGGCCCGTTTGACAGGTTCATTTACTACCTTCTTTTTGAGCTGAGGTATGCTTTCTCATAATGCTTTTTTAATGCTCTAAATAAACCAGAACCCGGCTTTCGCTGGGTTTTTTATTCCCCCACATGCTCCTGGCCCATGTTCATTGCAATCAATGTAGATGGATTGATTAATCGGAACACTTAATCATTATCTCGTTCATAACGGTACTCAGGGCCATCACAGGGAATTGCATTGTTTTGAATGAGCAGGTTTTGCTGAATAAAATAAAACTCTTCCAGCGATCCCGTGCAATTCTCGATAAAAGGATTGCTCTCCGTATAGCGCACCAGTAAACCGGCCTGTCCGTCCAATTCGGCCTCTTCCCAACTTCCCTCGAATATCGCGGTTTCACCTTCCACAGTCCGCCATTTCAGAAACAAACCATCTTCAACAAACTCCACAGCTTCTGCAAAATCGAGCTCGGAAGCCGGCGACTCCGTATTGGTCATATAGCTAACTATGCTCGTTAATTCCCATCGATCTATGTCTAAAGGGTCGTCAGAGGAACTACAGGATATAAAAAGAAATAATAGGGCCGTTATGAAAAACTTGGAACCTTGCATAAGAG
>JAAUYH010134461.1_pt1 | contig 24540 bp, 21 predicted proteins | sample 7278061 | NCBI WGS metagenome assembly JAAUYH01 (sample SAMN14350203, study PRJNA611818) | marine sediment metagenome | isolation source: surface marine sediment (0.6m) | place: French Polynesia: Moorea | collected 2018-08 | reverse complement strand
GCGAGCCATGTTTTGATCACAGATTGTCTGGTAACGCCTAAGCGTGCTGCTTCTTTATCCAGACCTTTAACCATCCACAAGGGCAAATCAACGTTTACACGTTTGTGTTCTGGTGCAGCCGATTCAACTTTGCTCAAATCACAGTATTCTAAAATAGATTCCCCATTGTCGAATCTACGTTCAAATTCTTCTGCACTAATAAAGCTTTCTTTTTTCATAGATTTCTATTTCCTCCTTTCGCGCTCTTCTTACAGAAATGATCCTTATTTTATCTGATAGGTATGTAACGACAGCAGCCCAGTGCTTGCCATTTAGTTTTCCTGTTACGACCCATCTTAATTCATAAGTCTTATTCGATGGATAACGACAGATATCAGGGTCATCCCAAAGAGCTTGAGCCTCTATAAAATCGATACCGTGTTTTATCTTGTTACTGGCACTTTTATTGGGGTCGAACTCGAATTCCATTCTAAAGAATCATAGACTTCCATTAATTCTAGCTACTTCAAAGCCCATTTCGCTTCAAAATCAATTCAGTAATGTACACCAAACAATCCAAAGGCGAATCGCTACTACGGACTAATCTTCAGACATAACGCGATCGCAAATCCTTAACTGATAAGATTCACGCTAAAGTAAAAGAAAAATCTACCATGAGTATTCGTCAAAGCGCGATCGCTAAATTAGAGCAACTACCAGAGTCACTTTTACCAGAAGTGAACAATTTTATTGATTTTGTCATCCACAAGTATCAATCTGAGACAACAAATGAAAAACAGCAAGATGATATAGCTAAAGCTTGGGATAAATGGTTTGAAGCTGTCGATCGCTTGGAAGTAAAACCAACTGAGCCAGTCAGCGAATATCAACAACTCTTGCTCAACAAGTACCGCAAACAAGGTCTCGAACTATGATTCTTTGTGATGCTGGAGTCTTGCTGTGTCTGGTAGATCGCACTCAGCCACAACACACGGCTTACCGAAATGTGGTTAAGCGTTTGGCGAAACCCCTCGTCACAACTTGGTCATGCCTGACCCTTGTGAACATAGGTTTTGTTTTATCGTATTGACAATCAGGATAGCTTTGAGATTATTCAAGTTGAATAAATAGCTTTTCTAATTTTTTCCGATCGCGAAAACAATATCTATTGCGATCGCATGAATAGCTTATTAGCGAAGTAGCTGCACATCAAGACAACCCTAATAAATCAATAAATCTTCTAGATAATGCCTGACCCGAAACAGATCGAACAGACTTACCTCGATCGAGAGAGAATTCAACTAAAAAATCGACATCACTATCTGGACGGGCTTCGTCTCGCGCCACTGAACCAAATATTTCCAGAGACTTTACACCAAGATCGTGTAACTCTGCTTAATGGGCATTCAAAATCGATAACACTCGATCTCGTTTCATGAATTGTTAGTTATAAAAGCTTATAAAATCAATACCTATTTGCCGATCGCAATATTGTCAGATAGACGAAAAATTCACCAAACTTACAATAGGAAATCTTTGAGAAGACGAATGAAATATCACCATTAAATAATTCAATGATGAGCTTCCATATACGCCCTTAACAAACTATTAATCTTGGTTTGATAGCCCTTTCCTTGAGACTTGAACCACTCCAAAACATCATTGTCAATCCGCAAAGTTACTTGAGTCTTTTTCTTGCTTGAAGCTAAACCCTCTCGAACTACAGCCTTGGCAAACATTTTCGGCGTAATTTCAGGGCAATCAGATAGATCGATCTCTTCATCAGTCATAGCATCAAGACGTTTCCAATCTGTTTCAGATTTGCTCGAAGTAGGTTTTTTGCTCATATTTGGTTGCCTTCCTTGCAGAAATAATGCGGATGTAGTCTTCACTTTCTGTATGGACAATGGCAATAACTCGCCCCTGAAGTAAACCGAAAGTCACGAACCGCTCTTCTCCGTAATCAAATCGATCGTCTTCTACAGTCACGATCGATCCGCCAAAAACTGCTGGAACATCTAAAAAATCGATGCCATGCTTGCGGAGGTTAGAAATCCGTTTTGACTCATCCCACCCAAATTCCATATCCTGATTGTAACGACAAATTGTAGTTACGGTAAGTCCTTTATCTCGCCGATTAAAAACTTGATTATTCCCGATCGGCTGAGGCAAAGATTTGTTCTGCCGTTAGGTTCAATTCTCTAAACTGCGGCGATCGCACTTGTTCCTCACCCGAAAAGCTGCCTACCTCAGTGTAAGTCTTTCCCGTAAGTTCTAATACCAGTATTGTTTGAGCATCAGGATCGACAATCCAATATTCAGCAATGCCGCAATCTTGATACTGGGTGCGTTTAGCAATATAATCTCGCTCTCGTTGCAATTCTCCCGGACTGACCACTTCAATCACCAGTAAAGGGGGAGCCATACTCAGGCGGAGGGTATTGCGCTTTGCTAATTGCCCAATATGCTCCTCTCGAATGATTGTGAGGTCGGGATAACGGTTTTTCGGTTCGCCTCGCACTTCCAGTTCTAACCCATGTCCCCGCACTCTGCGATAGCCTACAAGCGAAGCAAATTGGAGCGGCAGAAATGTAGCAATTTGCACATTGATGCCTGATTCTGGTGGCACTTCGATCGACTCTCCATTAAATAGTTCATACAGCTTATCTGTGCCATCGTCGTAGGACAGATAGGTTTCAAAGCTGGGAAATCGAGGTTTAACTTGGATCGTGGTTTCGATCGAGATGCAATTCCATTGACTCTGATTTTATTGTAAGCAGGAAAAAGCGATCGCATTGACTCTGCTTTCATTGTAAGTTTGTGAGCTCTCCCGACGCTCACCAGCGACAAGCTAACAATTGATAACTTTATGAATAGTTGTTAATAAAGCTTCTGTAGTGTAAGGTTTGGCTAAAAAGGTGAGACAGCCATCTTTGAGTTCGGTGCCAATTTCTCTAGTAACCAGTCCGCTCACAGCAATTATTTTTACTTGAGGCTTAATTTTTTGCAAGGTACGGATAGCTACTCTACCATCCATAAATGGCATCATAATATCCATCAACACAACCTCGATCTCATCTTGATGTTGGGAGTAGAGAGCGATCGCTTCAATTCCATCACTGGCGGTTAGCACTCTGTAGTTGTAAGTTTCAAGGATGGTTTTGCCGAGCGAGCGAATGGGAGCTTCATCATCAACCACCAGAATTAATTCACCATTGCCTCTGGGGAACTCTTCGATTTCCTCGGCGACGGTGGCTGTGGTCTGGTCGGCTGGTAAAAAGACCCTAAACTGACTTCCTCGTCCCACCTCGCTATTGATATCGATAAAACCCCCATGACTTTTAACGATACCCAGAACAGTAGAAAGACCCAATCCAGTACCGTGACCGATTTCTTTGGTCGTAAAAAATGGCTCAAAAACTCGCTCCTGAATATCAGCAGGAATACCCACACCAGTATCAGAGACAGTGACGAGAATATATTCTCCTTCTCTAGCATCTAAATGCATCCGTGCATAGTCTCGATCGAGCGCAAAATTTTCAGCAGAGATTCCGAGCGTACCGCCATTAGCCATGGCATCTCGGGCATTAACAGTCAGATTCATCAATACCTGATGAAGTTGGGTGGCATCTCCATTTACCGTCCAGAGGTTTTTAGCAACACTTGTCTGGATTTCAATAGTTTTAGGAAAAGTTTCTTCAGCTATCTGTTTGATTTCGGCAATCAAGTGTTTGACTTGTACTATACCTCTCTCTCCTTGAGCACCACGGGTGAATGTTAGAATTTGTTTGACTAAGTCAGCTCCGCGTTTGACATTACTTTGACAAATGCTCAGTAATTGCTGGAGATTTTTATCTAGATCGGGCAGATGGCGTGGGAGTAGTTGGGTAACAGCAAGAATTGGCGTAAGGATATTGTTGAGGTCGTGAGCAATCCCACTAGCGAGAGTCCCGAGGCTTTCTAACCGCTGGGTGCGAAGAAACTGAGCTTCTAACTGCTTTTTCTCCGTGATATCGGTGTTAACCACCAAAAATGACTGAGGATTTCCCGCTTTGTCTTTCACTAATGTCCAGCGACTTTCAACCACAATATCTTTACCTGCTTTGGTAATTTGATTGAGTTCTCCCTGCCATTCACCTTTCTCTCTAACTGCTTGCTGAATTTCGTTTAATTTTGTTAAAGATTCCTGATATAAAAGCTGGTTGGCATCTCGTTCTATAGCTTCTGCTTTTGTCCAACCGTACAATTTTTCTGCCCCCCGATTCCAGAATAAGATTTTGTGCTCCAATCCTCGAACGATAATTGCGTCTGTGGCTACGTCAAGTAAAGCTGCCTGTTCGCGGATTTTTGCTTCTGCCTGTTTGCGCTTGGTGATATCATGATTGATTTCTAAAATTTGTTCGGGGTTGCCTGAAGCATCTTTGAGTAATGACCAGCGTCCCATTACTGTTATAGCAGTACCATCTTTCCTTTGGTGAATGAGTTCTCCTTCCCAGTGACCTTCGCGAAATAGCTCGGTTTCGATTTGTTCTAGAAGTCGATCGAATTTTGCCCTTAGTAGCTGATGGGAGTTTTTTCCTAAAGCCTCCGATGCAGTCCAACCATACATTTTTACCGCACCATGATTCCAGAAGGTGATGGTGTTTTCTAGATTGCGAACTAAGATAGTATCTTGAGTCAAATTCAGTAAAGCAGCTTGTTTGCGAATTTTGCTTTCCGCTTCTTGACGTTCTAGTTCTGTAGTAGCGCGAGTGGCAAAAATTTTCAATACTTCTTCAATCAATGAAGTATCATCAAAAGGTTTGCTGTCAAGAATGGCAATTAAACCAAAAGGTCTTTTAGCAGAATCATAAATAGGAAATCCTGCGTAACTCTCGACTGCCATTTCTTGCAGTAGCCGATCTCGGGGAAATAATTGCTGAACTGCTTCGGGATAAATCCATAGCTGTTGTCCCACTACATTTTCACAAGGAGCGTCAGCTAAAGGATATTCAAAATTTTCGATGGGTTTACCTTTACCGTACACTGCTAGGGTTTTTATGCTGTCTTCTTCTGGCTTAATTAATTCGCCAATAAAAGCATAATCTACTTGGAGTGTTTTGCTAAGATACTCTACCAAAGATAAGAGAAAATTTTCTCCTATTTTAACTGTCATCCCAGAAGCAATATCTTTTAAAATTTCTTCTCGCCGTTGACGATCGCTTATATCTGTGGTAATCCCATCTAAACGAATTGGCTTACCCTCGGCATCCCGAATCAAACGAGCCCGTTCATAGAGCCAGCGTATCTCTCCGTCAGGTTTGACAATGCGGTATTTAATTTCGCTAGCTTCTGTTTCGATAAGATTTTGAGCTACATTACTGACGCGATCGCGGTCTTCGGGATGAACCACTTCTAGCCAGAGATAGGGATTGTCGTAAAATTCAGCCACTTGACGACCATAAATTTTGGCTACTGCCGAATTGATGTAAAGTGTTTCAAACGTATGGGGATCGACAGACCAAACCACATCTTCGAGAGAACTGAGAATATTATCAAACCGCTGTTCGCTTTCTCGTAAAGCTTGTTCGGCTTGCCGACGCTGTAAGGCATTAACAAACATCTCACCAATTATTCTCAGTAAGTTAATACTGGATTCAGACCAGGCTTCTTCCTTGTTGAAGCTAGCAAAACCAAGCCAACCGCTAAAAGTCCCCTGACAAATTAAAGGGACAGCAATGAGAGAGCGCAAGTTAAACCTTTGCCAATTTTGGCGATCGATTTCCGCTTCTGTTGGTAAATTTGCTATAGGCAAATTAGCTACACTAGGTACCTGTAGAATTTCACCCTGTTGCAATTGAGCTATTGACCAAGGAAATAAAGCAAAGGGTAAATTTTGAGCCTGTTGAATATTGGGTTTTATTTCTGGTTTGACCCATTCGTGGGTCATGCTCATGGTATTCGACTCGCCAGAAATTTGAAAGACATAACTGGTGTCCACTTGGGTAAACTCACCAATTGTTTGGAGGGAGTATTCGATTTCCCGATCGATTTCTGCTGAGGTTAGGTTGATAAAACGAGTGGCTATGCGGGCAATAAGTTGCTCGAATTCCACCCGATATTGAAGGTCTGCTTCTATCTCTTTGCGATCGCTAATGTCGCGGATAATAGTTGAAAAGGAAGTAACAGAGCGATCGGACTCTTTATGAGCGATAATTACTTGTGAAACGGGGATTTCTCTGCCATCACGATTTAACAATGCTATTTCTCCAGACCACACCCCCTCATGGATGGCATGGGCCAGACCTTCATTTACTATCTTAACTGCCCAGGGCGCATGATAGTCAGAAACAGTGATGTTAGAGAGGTCTTCATCTTCACCAAACCCCATCATCTTTCTGCCGGCTCGATTGAGGTAGAGTGTGCGCCCGTTAATATCTGCCATGCCGACAAAATCGGTTGTTGTCTCCAAAATTACGGCTAGATGTTTTTTTGTTGTCTCTACCTGTTGGCGTTTATTCAGTTCTGTTCTTACTTGCTGTTCTAGTTCTGCGGTACGATTCTGCAAAAACTCCGCTCTTTCGAGCTCTAATTGGCAAACTTTACGCTGTAATTCTTCTATTATTCCATACATCTCTGTGGGGCCGAATACTTGAAGCAAGCTGGTTTGGGTAATAATTCCCGCTAGTTCTCCTTGGGAACCCGCTACTAATAATCGCCGTACTCGACGCTGTTCCATTAGTTCATGTACCGACCAAAGAGAATCTTCGGGGCTAACCAGAAACAAAGGCGAACTCATCAGCTTTTGTGCTGGTTGTTCGAGATCTAAGCTCAAGGTTTGGAACTGAACGATATCCCTTTCGGTGATAATGCCCATGGGAATTAACAATCCATCGCGCTCTCGTTCTTCTACAATTGCTACACAACTAACTTTATGGTTAGCCATTAATTGCGCCACCTGCCGAACCGAGGTAGTAGGTAGGGCGTGAACGACAGAGGTTGTCATTATTTCCTCTACCCTCCGCCATTTCACGAAATTAATCGGTTGCAGATTTTGGCGGATAGTCTTTTCTGTGATTAACCCCAATAATCGATCGCGCTCGTCTCTTACTGGTAAATGACGAATACGGTGTTGGCGGAGCAGATTTAGAGCAGTAAAGATATCTTCTATGCCAGTCGTAGTTAAAGTAATTAACTCTCGGCTCATTACTTCTGCGACAGTCATACTCTCTAAATCGACATCTTCAGCGATTAAACGAACCAAATCTCTCTCGGTCAAGATACCCCGAAGTTGGGAATCTACAACTACTAAGGCGCAACTGTTATTGATTTGGGCAGTAGAACTTGCTTCTGAGGGATCGATATTTTCCGAGAGAAAACAACTGTTACCCCACTCGTGCATTAGCCTAATAACTTCGGTTAGAGGTGCATCAGGAGCTATTCGTAAAGGATTGCGATCGATTACCTGCTCCAAGGAAAAGAAGTTATTTGACTGCACGACTAATCTAATGAGGAATAAGATACTTTAGTTACTATTCTACGTGCTATAAATGTCTATTTAGCCAATCTTCTATATCTGTTAGTACCTCTTGGTAGTTAAGATCGTTATGAAGTTCGTGATAACTATCGGGGTACTCTCGTCTTTCCTTATCGGCTAAAGTTAAGCGTTCCCAAAAAATGCGACTATCTTCGGGTAAAGTAACTCGATCTGCACCACCATGAAGAATTAAGAGAGGCACTTTTAGTTCCGTGGCATGGTCGTTAATCCAGTTAATCGTTTTTAACAATTCTGTCGCTAATCTAGCAGTACCTTGACTATGGCGTAGGGTATCTCTGGCGAAAGCAGCTACTACTTCTGGATCGCGGGAACCAGCAGATAAATCTATGCCCGTGTCTAGAGCAAAATGAGGCCAAATACGGGATAATATTTTGCCGAGCCATAATTTCCAGGCAGAAACCCCTAATCCTAATGCAGGAGCCATTAAAATTAATCCTTGTAGTCGATCGGATTCTCGTAAAACATAGTCTAAAGCAATTGTTCCTCCCATACTTTGACCGATAAGAAACAAAGGAAGAGCGGGTTTTTTGGCGGTAACTAAATTGAGAAAAGCCGTTAAATCTGCTCGAAATTCTGCCCAACTATTAATATAGCCCCGTTGACCGGGCGATCGACCATTGCCCCGCAAATCGAAACTATAGATAATGTAATTCCGTTCGACTAAATAGGCGACCATCCTCGTAAAAGTACCGCTATGCCCGCCGTGTCCGGGGACTATGACTAAAATTGCTTTGGCTAAAGCTTGAGGATGCCAACTTTGATAATATAGCTTGACTCCGTTGGCACCCTGGAAAGTTCCTTCTCGCTCGCGATCGATCATGTTAACTTTTAATTTTCACCCCTGGCAATTCCTCCAGCACGTCGAGGATCGGCAGCAGCAGTCAAACCATTAGTAGGACTATAACAAGCAGCTTGAACTCCACCAAAATACATTGACAGTCCCTCAAATTGACGGCTGGCTATATTTAGCTTATCTACATTTAACCCACTTTCCCAGGCGATCGCGGGAGTATTATTAAAAATTTCAAAGTGCAATCTAGGATGAGAAATTGCCCGTTCTAGAGACATATCTAAACAGATAAAATTAAATAGGACTTGGGCGATCGCGGTAGTAATACGGGAGGCTCCAGGAGAACCAATTGCCAGCACTGCACCATCTTCATGCCGACAGACTGTAGGTGCCATATTAGAAGTGAGACGAGTACCCGGCGATAGGTGAGATAAACCTTGGGGATGTAACTCAATTTCTCCTAAAGAATTATTCAACCATAAACCCGTACCTCCAGCCATTACTCCCGAACCATAGCCAGAAGAAACGGAGATCGAACAAGCTAAACCTTCACTATCTACTGCCGAGATATGAATTGTCGAGGGGGATTTAGTTAACTGTTGCCAATCATCTTTAGCTGCCATTAACAATAAACGAGCTGCTTCTTGAGTAATTATTTCCTCAGTTACTCCTTCTAAATAGTTACTGCGATATTCCAATACTGCCCGTTGAATCTCGGCTATTTTGCTTACTGTTTCTGCGTTCCATTCCTTTAGCGAGCGCTTGTCCATTAATAACAGCATCGCTGCCAGACAAATTCCCCCTACTGCGGGAGCGGGATTAGTGGCAATTTCCCAATCTCCAAAATTAATGATAATTGGCGATCGTTCTAGAGCTCGATATTGAATTAAATCTTTTAGGGTGAGCAATCCCCGATTGGCTTGAATTTCTGCGGTAATTTTCTCTCCTAACTCTCCACCATATAAAACCTCTACTCCATCCTCGGCAATAAGCCGTAAACTCCGAGCCAGTTCGGGAAGCCGAACCCTATCTCCTAACTGTAAATGGCTGCCGTCAGCTTTATGAATGATTCGATAGCTATCGGGGTGCCAACCAAAAATAACTCGATGAGTATAAGAAAAATATTCCGCTGCCACTTGAGAGAGAGGAAAGCCTCGTTCTACTTGCTGTCGTGCTGGGGCAACTATTTGTGACCAAGGAAGATTGCCATATTTTTCCGCTGCCAAACTCAAGCCAGCAAATATGCCAGGGGTAGCCACAGAACCGTAGCCCACCATCGTACTCATGCCACCCCCATAATCAAAAAATACCTCTTTCATGCCACTGCCAAACTCAATTGAATCTAGCCCCCTTCCAGGCATCTCTGCATAGGCATCGATGGCCATCGGGTTTTCTCCCTTACGCCAGATCGTAATGAACCCGCTAGCACCAGGGGCGATAATTCCTAAATTGGTACACATAGAGCTAATAGTTGCAGTAATGGCTGCATCTACCGCATTCCCTCCACGATTGGCTACCGCAGCACCAGCATCAACTACAATCTGAGTATCGGAAGCAATAATAACTTTTCTGGACATACAAAATTAGCGATCGATATTTATCTGAGTTTCTCTTAATGAATTTAGGCGTTGCTGATTTAATGTATGAAACTGTCAGTAATACGGTTCGTAGCTATTAGCTATCAGCTATTAGCTTTTTTTCTAGTTCTGATTACTAAATCAAAGATAATAATTTTGGTTATCATACCCTGATTCAGCAACGCCTGAATTTAAAGTTTATTTTTTTTGATGATGCCGAGCCGAAGTTTCAGTCAACCCATACTGATACCAAGTCAAATTTTTCACTGCTAAATAAACCACGATCGCTTAGTTTGAGTTCGGGAATAACTAACAGTGCCATAAAAGAAAGAGTCATAAACGGTGCTGTGAGAGTAGAACCAAGCTGTTTGGCACGAGCATCTAAATCTGCATATTTTTTAGCAACTAGATAACCATCTTCAGCACACATTAAACCAGCTATGGGTAAAGACAATATTTCTACTGAATCCCCCTCAGCAACAGCAATTCCTCCTTTATCGAGAATAATTTGATTCACCGCAGCACAAATTTCTGCATCTGTGGTACCCACTGCCACAATATTGTGAGAATCGTGAGCCACACTAGAAGCGATCGCACCTCTATGAAGTCCAAAATTTTTTACTAGAGCAATAGCAGGTTTAGTGTTTTGGTAACGGTTGACTACAGCGATTTTGAGAATATCTCGCTCGAGATCGCAGGCGATCGCACCATCTTTAATTAAAGGGGTTACGTGTAGTTCGGCGGTGGTTAACTGACCATCTAACGCTTCCATTACCCTGACTGTAAAACCAGAAGCAGGTAAATTAAAATCTGCAACTTGTTTGGGCAAAGTTATAAAGCGATTGAGGGGTTCGATCTTGACTGATGGTAATAAACTCCTACCCGATTCTGCAACTAAAACACCATGACAATAAGTGCGTTTAACTGCCAAATCCTCAAAATTATTTACCACAATAAAATCTGCTGGTTCTTGAGGGTGTAATAGTCCTACAGGCAAATTGTAATGTTTGACAGGATTGATACAAGCAACTTGCAAAACTTTCATTAAGTCATAACCCCATGCCAGCGATCGCCGAACCAACTCATTAATATGCCCTTTTACCAGATCGTTAGGATGTTTGTCGTCACTACAAAACATACATCGCTCAAAATTGCTCTCAATTAGAGGGTGTAAATCGGCGAAATTTTTGGCAGCCGAACCCTCACGAATTAAAATTTTAATTCCTGCCTGTAGTTTGTCTTTAGCCTCACCCAGAGTCAAACATTCGTGCTCGGTGCTAATCCCTACACTCCCATAAAGCTCTGCTTCTTTACCCCGCAATCCTGGTGCGTGTCCATCTACGGGAAATCCTAATTCATGAGCAATTTGAATCTTTTGCATCACTTCTGGCTCTTTGGTCAATACCCCTGGAACATTCATCATCTCGCCGAGATAGGAAACATATTGTTGCTCGAACAGGAGGCGAATATCTGTAGGGGTAAGTTTTGCTCCTGCGGTTTCATAAGGGGTAGCAGGAACACAAGCAGGTGCGCCAAAAGCAATTGTAAATGGGGTTCGCTCCGCATTAGCTACCATGAAACGAACCCCTGATAAACCGAGAACATTAGCAATTTCGTGAGGATCGGTAACTGCTGCTACTGTGCCGTGTACTGTGGCGAGACGAGCGAATTCAGTAGGAACGAGCAGCGAACTTTCAATATGAACATGAGCATCGACAAAGCCAGGAAGAATATAATCTTCGTAGTGCTTGCCCCACTCACTAGCGATCGCCTTAATATAGCCTTCCTCAATAGATATTGTTCCTGGAAAAATAGTTTGCCGAGTAACATCAACAATATTTCCCGAAATTTTCAAGTTACTCATAGTTTTGATTTTCCCCGATATTTGGCAAAGTCCTCAAATGAAGCTCATTAGATATTTTGCCTATGCCTAAGTAAACTTGCCCCCTTGTCTCCCTTGTCCTCCCAGTCTTCCTTGTCCACCTTATTTTTCTCAACGACTAAATTAGGATTTTTATAGGTTTGCTTCTGTTGTTCTTCCTCTAAATAATAGATATCAGGTAGTTGTCGGTATTTTTGGTCGAAGTCAATACCATAACCAACAATAAACAAATCCATGACCGTAAAACCTAAATAATCTATCTTGACTGGTACTTGGCGACGTGTTGGTTTATTTAACAAAGCACACAATCTCAGAGAAGCAGGCCGAGCGTTTTGTAAATACCGTAATGCTGTATCCGTAGTGATACCAGTATCAACAATATCTTCCACTACAACAACATCTTTGCCCGCGATCGCTTCTGGTGGTGGACTCATAATTATTTTTGCTCGACCAGAACTAACCATTGACGAGCCATAACTAGACAAGCGAAGAAATTCGATGTTCTCGACCGGGATATCCAGTTCTCTTACTAAATCGGCGAGAAAAATAAAAGAGCCTTTCAGGATACCCACCAGTACTAACACTCGGTCTTGATAATCTCGATCTATTTCAAGTGCCAATCGCCTGATAGTACTGACAATTTCTGCTTGAGATATCAGATGAATCAAATTTTTGCTCATGGCAAGTAATAACGAGATTGGTCAAGCAGATAGTTCTTGTTTGACCAAGTTGAGAGACTATACTTATAAATTAATTAAAGAGTTTGAGAAAGCTGTGAAGAAATTAAGTAATTTTGCTTTCGTTAATTCTGGCATTTTCCGACTCGTGACAAAAAAGGTAACAGTAGAGCGAGTAGGAGTAGATCTAGGGGTGAAAACCCTAGCCTATCTGAGTACGGGCATTGTTTTTTCAGGAGCAAAAAGCTACAAGAGATACGAGAAGAAGTTAGCTAAACTGCAATGGCGCAATCGTAATAAAGTAATTGGTTCAGCCAATTGGAAGAAAGCCCAAATCAAGATAGCTAGGCTACATCGGAGAATAGCCAACATCCGTAAAGACACGTTACACAAGCTCACTACTTATTTGGCTAAGAACCACAGCCAGATAGTAATAGAGGACTTGAACGTGTCGGGATTGTTGAAAAACCGAAAACTAGCCAAAGCTATTGCCGATATGGGATTTCATGAATTTAGAAGGCAGTTAGAGTATAAGTGTAAGCTTTATGGAAGTCAGTTGATTGTCGCTGACAGGTTTTTTCCATCGAGCAAAATTTGCTCTAATTGCGGTTGGTACAACCCAGATTTAAAACTATCAGACAGATGGTTTCTTTGTGTTGAATGCAGTTCTTTTCTCGATAGAGACTGGAACGCTAGTCTGAATTTAGCAAATACCGTGAGTCACACGGAAATTGAAGCCTGTGGATAAGCAAGTGCCGACACTCTTAGACGAAGCAGGAATTTTTCAATTTGGAACGCAAATGTTAGTAAAAATTGAACGGCTGTAGCTGTTGTATAATTAACATGTAAGATAAAGCGTTATATCAAGATAGAGCGTGAAAACCACATCGTATGCGCAACAAATATGTTGGGTAGTTCACTATAAATCGCTTTGTAACTATGAAATCTTCTCTCGTCCCTTCTCCTGCTCAAGCTCGTCAAACAAAAGAGCAATTTGCTAACCAAGAGGATTATTTATCCTATGAATTGGGCAGAGCAGTACAACAACTACCGCCTTTGTATACGCGCTTTTTGGCTGGCGGTCTCAGCTTACTGGTTTTTGGGGCGATCGCTTGGGCGCACTTGAGTAAAGTTGAGGAAGTAGCAGTGGCTCAAGGTGAGTTGATTGCCTCAGTACAGGTACGACCAGTACGAGCATTAGGAGAAGGCTTAATTACAGAGGTCAAAGTTCAAGAGGGCGATCGCGTACAAAAAGGAGAAATCCTTATTGAAAGAGACCCCACCTTAAAACAGGTTGAAGTTGACCGTCTTGCTCAATCTTGTCAACTAATTCGGGAAGATTTAGAGCGTTTGGAAGCAGAAAGGACTGGCGGTTCTATTGCGGGAACGGCTCTACAAGATCAGCTTTTGGCTGCTCGTCTCCAAGACTTTGAAGCCCGTCATGCAGCAGCGATCGCCGAAGCCAATCGTCAACTTGCTATCATTAATGCAGCCAAAATTCGCCTCAACCGTTTGCAAGAAAACTTGGTCAACGCCAAAACGAACCTAACTTATGCCCAAACCAGCCTTGCCAACGCTGAAATTATCTTTGGCAAAACTCAAGCTAGCTTAGAAATCGCTCAAAAAACCGAACAAGCTCTAGAAACCCTGTTAGAACCAGGTGCTATTCCCCAATTACAATATCTAGCAGCTCAAGACAGAGTGATTCAAACTGAAGCCGACCTGACTAAGACAAAAAACGAGATGACTCTTGCCAGAGATAAAATTACGGAAACGCAAGACAAAATAACCTCTCTGGAAAAAGATATTGCGATCCAAAAAGAAGAAATTCGCCAAGCCGAACAGGCTTATCAGGCTGCTCGCAATCAAGCTGAACGTTTACAGTCGGAGCGTCAGAGTGAAATCCTGACCCAGCTAACTAAACGCCGTGAAGAACTGACGACGGTTGAAGGTCAGCTGAAGGAGGCAAGAAAGAGACAAGAAGGGGAAACGTACAAAGCACCGTTCGCTGGGACAGTTTACAATGTCAAGGCAACGCAAGGTCCAGTACAGCCTGGTGAAGATTTGCTTTCTATCTTACCAGAAGGTGAAGAATTGTTGCTAGAAGTGAACGTCCTCAACCGCGATATTGGTTTTATTCGGGAGGAGATGAGAGCAAAAGTGAAGATGGCTACTTTTCCCTTTCAGGAATTTGGTACCGTTGATGGCACAGTGGTGAAAGTCAGTCCTAATGCTATTAAAGACGAAAAGTTAGGTTTGGTTTTTCCTACTAGAATTCAGCTACACCAAAACTCCTTGCAGGTGAGGGGTCGAACAGTGACCTTTACTCCTGGCATGGCGGCTACTGGAGAAATTGTCACGCGGAGAAAATCAATTCTGACTTTCTTGATTGAGCCTGTCACTCGTCGGTTTAGCGAGGCATTTTCGGTGAGGTAAGCGAAGATAAACTCAGTAGCGATTGTCTTAAATGTCAAGTGCGATCGTACGTAGCAACTCACCGTTCGCTCATTAAAAAAATGAGTTGTTTTATTTATTGAGCAAACAATAATCTATACATGGCTTTCAGCCATTTAAGAGAAAACAGAGTGGTGATTTAAAGCGATCGCTTATTGAACAGAAGGATCGGGGTTTGAAATCTTCAAATTGCGATCGCAATTTGAAGATTTCCTCTGACTTCCCCTCTCTAAATCTTCTTAAATCATTACTCCATAAAGGTTTTCGTCATTTTAATTCTGAATAGCTCAGAAAGAGCGAGCGAACCGTGAGTAGCAATTGTCTAAACAGAAAATGTAGAATGATGATGCACCTTGGTTGATTAAGCAATGAGTTTAGATTTACAAGAACGATATTTGACGGATGCTGATGGCAAACGTATTGCCGTTGTCATCGATATTGAAACTTACCAACAGCTGCTTGAGCAACTTGATGAACTATATTGCATCAAAGGATATGAACAAGCAGTTATCGAGACTGAGCCAGAAATCACCTCCGGTGACTATCTCACCCTAGACCAATATCTTGCTAGTCGTGAAAGAAACAGTCAGTGAGTTATCGGATAATTGTCCCAAAAACTGTCCAGAAGCAGATAAATAAGCTGCCTAATACAATCCAAGCGCGTGTGATTGAAAGTTTGCTTAGCCTGAAAGAAACTCCCAGACCCTCGAATTCACTGAAGATGAAGAATAGCCAAGGCTACCGTTTGAGAGTAGGTGATTATAGAGTTTTATATGATATTGATGACAAAACTCAGACCATGACTTTAAGGCGTGTTGGACATCGGCGAGATATCTACCGCGAGAAGTAGAGAATAGGGCGATCGCTTGTCCGTAGTGTGATCGCGAGAACTCAAGCTATGTTAATGATAATTGAAGGAAAAGTGAAAAGGGTCAGGTTTCCCTTTCAGGAATTTTGGCACGGTTGATGGCACCGTAGTGAAAGTCAGTCCTAATGCTATTAAAGACGAAAAGTTAGGTTTAGTTTTTCCTACTAGAATTCAACTACACCAAAACTCCTTGCAGGTGAGGGGTCGAGAAGTGACTTTTACCCCTGGCATGGCAGCTACTGGAGAGATTGTGACTCGTAGAAAGTCAATTCTGACGTTCTTAATTGAGCCTGTAACGCGCCGGTTTAGCGAGGCATTTTCGGTGAGGTAAAACTGCAAATTTAGTATCGATCGACCTCCACTGGTTCGGACTCAATTACTTTTGTTTGCTCGCCAATCTGATAAGTGACAACTGCCTTCACTTTATCTCGTCCGATATACCCAGTTTTGTTGGTCAAGTCAAAGCTAATCTTGGAATTTTCCAACGGCTTTAAGTAAATCTCTTGTGGGGACTGGATAAATGGTTGCAATGTATCATCGGAAGCATTGCGAATTTCAATGTTTTTAATAGTTACTATCGCATTTTCTTCTTTTGCATTCTCAAGGCGGATAAATACAGTAGCAAATCCGATATCTCGGTTTAGCTGAGGAGGAACTCCGTCAGGAGGCGTTATTGTCTCTCTAGCTAGAAGTGTTACGCTCTTAATGAAGATATCTTTTGCCGAAAGCATAATCGTTTCAACGACTGAAAATAATGGCAAATTATTAGTTTGTAAGAAAAAAGCTGGACTACAGGTTATGTTTTTCGTCAGAGCCAATAGAACTAATATTTCGATCATAATTAAACACTCCCACAACTTACTCTCAAAGAGCTTTTTGTAAAGAGGTGACTGTGGGAGTTTCATCTCAGCCCCTCTTTACTAATCTTTCTAGCTAATTGAATGAACCCAGCCCCCGAATTTGTTGTTCATTTCTGTCCAGTTCAAGTTTTCAGTGTAGTATGAACCCCACGGATTATAGATTGTAAACTCTTGAGTAATAGAGTCATAATCGACAACGGTATAAGCATGTCCTCCACCACTGAGATAAATTACCTCACCATTATTAAAGGCGTTTAAGAATGAATCGAAGTCATTTAGACTCATATATCCACTGGTATCAAGAGATGTTATATGGCTGATGGATACAGCCCAACCCCATCCTATTCCTTCGTAGGAATTAGTGCCGTCCTGACCAATCCAGCCAGACTCGTTGATTTGAGCGTAGGCTTTTTCAACCAAAGCAGCCCACAATTCATTATCAGACTCGTTGTAAGAGCCACCACCCCAATCAGCATAAACTCGGTTTCCAGACGACCAGGTTGGCAAATACCTATCTACTGTGACGTAGTCAGCTACACTATTGTTGTAGAAACGAACAGTATAGGTATTATCACCATTATCGATGAACATGCTATCAATTACGTCAGGCATTTGACTGGCTGTTCCTGCTAAAGGTGCTAGGAAGTAGCAATCAGCGCAACTACCTTGGCTGACATCGTTTTCGCTAATGCCATCTTGGAAGAGAGAACCATTGACAAATCGATAAGTAGCAGAACTAGAAGCTGTTGGACGATCGAGTCCTAAAAACCACTTGCCAACTAATTTTTCCATATGTTCGTCACTAGCACCAGCATACAAGTTGCCCAAGGATTCATGGGTTTGACCGCCACCAGTCCACCATTGGTTAGCGCGATCGCCGTTAACGAGTTTGTCTGACAAATTGTGGACATACTCTGGCATCAAGGACTGGCGATCGCTAACTAATGTCCGTAAGTCTGTAAGCTCAGTGCTGTCAATTACACTATAGTCTTTCGCATCTCGGAAAATCGAGATCATTTCATTGCGACTGAGTTGACCATCTAAACCAGAATCCCTTGCCAAACTGGTTATTTCTGGATCTGATAAGTTATCGCGATACCAGTCGCTGACCCTGATAGTATAGCTACCTGTTTCATTATTTTCATAACTTGTAGCTCGCAAGATGTAGTCAATACCGTCTTCTACAGTGAAAGTAAGTTCTGAGTTGAGATAGAATGGCTCTTCTCCACTGTCATTGTTATAGGTGATGACTTGTCCTGTATCCCCATTGACTAATTGCAAGTATGGATCGAATTGCAGTCTAGTGTGATCTGCTGGATCGACATGGGCATTTAAGTTAAATGTCAATTCTTGATTGGGACGTATCAGCGAACCACTCAACAGATAGTCATCATAGAAGCGACCTGAACGAGTCTGGTTATCGCCATCACTGCTATCTAATACCCCTCTAGCCAAGACAGGTAAGGTTTCGTCGCTAATGATGAAATTAGTAGCTCCCCTGTCCTGTAGAGAATTGACAGAACTGCTGCGAGAAATATTACTACTCAACGATAGTTGGTCTCTGATTACCTCATCGATCGTACCCGAAGTTTCTAAGGATATCCCTGCTCCCGAGCGATAATTTGCCAAGTCAGGAATTATTTCATAGTTAGATTCTAATTTTTTTAAAGTTAACATTGTCCTGGGGCCTCCCTTACCAGTTAAGGATGGAGTAGAGCCTGCCTGAGCTTTTTCTTCACTGCTCAAACATCAATTTCGGTATGCCCCACCGTAGATCCACTTTAATTATAGTATTTTTAGATATATTTCAGTATAAACAGTTACATGATTTTAGTTGACGAATCAGCTCTCAGTTACTGCGATCGCTCAATAATTTGACTGCTATCAGACTTTTATAAAGAGTTGGTGAAGCTTGGTATAATTACTGATTTTTCAGTCGAGACAAGATATTCTTTTTATACAAAGAAATGGTACCGCTCCTGAGAAACACAGATAATAAAATCGATGACTAACATCTATAAAAAATTAGCTTTTGTCGCTGCTGGCACTTTTTTAAGCGTGGCTGCTTTAGACATTAAATCGGCTCAAGCTGCCTTCTCAGGATTCTACGCTCCGAGCAATTTTACCTTAACTAATACTAATGCCAACGGATTTGTAGATATAACTGGTGCGCCTTCATCGGTTACCCTGACTGGGGGCAATAATCTCTCTGGTACCTTCGGGACTACAGATTATACGACAACGGCATTTGGAGATGGTCAAGTTAGCTTCGATTGGGATTATTTGAGCTTTAATGCTTCACCAGAATTCGATCCTTTTGGATTTCTACTCAATGGTGATTTCACTCAATTAACCGATAATAATGGTCTGCTCAGTCAATTTGATGGCTTTACTACCTCGGTGCAGGAGGGCGATATTTTTGGCTGGCGAATTGCTACTATCGATAACGGGTTTGGGGCTGCTCAGACCACTATCTCGAACTTTGATGCTCCCGCTCCCGAGTTTTTTGACTATATATCGATGGAAGTCCCATTTCAGTTCGAGGATATTTCTGAGACAGGTACTCGGGTATTGGCGGGAGCGGACGATGCGACTGCATCAGCTGCCTTAGGTTTCACTTTTGACTTTTTTGGTACTGACTATACGGATGTTTCCTGGAGTCCTAATGGATTGATGACTTTTGGGGGCACCAACGGTCAATTCAGTAACGTCGATCTAACCACAACAGCTCCTTTCGGCGATTTCCCCAGTATCGCTCCTCTATGGGATGATTGGCAGTTCTTCTCTGAGGGAACTGATGCTACCTATTTCCAAACTTTAGGTACGCCAGGCGATCGAAGATTTGTTTTACAATGGAATATTGCCGAGGGATTTTCTGACTCCCCCAGCCCTGTTACTTTTCAGTCCACTCTTTTTGAAGGGAGCAACGAGATTTTATTCTCCTACCTCGATGTCGACTCTGGCGATTTTCGAGCTTTTGGTAGTGATGGAACAGTAGGTATTCGTAATAGTGGTGGTGAAGCAACAGGTGAAGTGGAGCAGTTTTCTTTCAATACGCCAGCCTTGAGAAACGAGCAATCTATTTTATTTAAGCAGGTTAAGCCTACGCCTGAGCCAAATTCTGTACTTGGTCTACTCGTTCTTGGTTTCCTTGGGATGAAATCTAGATTGAAGAGACAAAAGTAGCAACAGTTAGGTAGAACCTACAATGAAAAGTTTCTTAACTTCAACTGGCTCAGACTCAATCACATTTACCTGCTCGCCAATCTGATAAGTAACCACTGCTTTGACTTTACCTTCTCCAGAATAGCCAGTCTTATTGGTCAAATCAAAGGATATCTCCGAGCTTTCCAGAGGCTTTAAGCGAATCTCTTGGGGAGACTGGCTAAAAGGTTGCAATTTACTATCATCAGCATTGCGAATCTCAATATTTGTAATTGTTAGCGTAGCGTCTTCTTCCCGAAGATTTTCAAGACGGATAAAGACAACGGCAAAGCCAACATCTGGCTTTATGTGAGCAGGGACTGCTTCAGGAGCCATCCATTCCTCTCTGGCCATAAGCGTAATGCTTTGAATGGAAATAGCTGTTTTAGAGTTCATGGTAGTTTCAATAACTGGAGATATAGGCAAATTATTGGCAGGTGCAACAGGAACAGCCTTACAAGCTGTGCTGGTGGCTAGAGCCATTAGAACTAATAATAATCTGACCATAGTTGACCCCTTAGAAGAACTCAATTCAAGTTTTTGACACGACTTGGCAATTTTGGCTCCTGGTTAGTGAAGAATGGTCGTTTGAGCCTATGCCATAGGCACTGAAAGCCTAATTTTTTCGTGATTGGTCATTGAATTTTGCCAAGTCGTGTTTTTGAGATAAAATTGAGTTCGATACCCTCGTTATATCAAACTCACCCTAATACAAAGGTGAGGGAGAGAAGTTTTCCTCACTCACCTTTTAAGGTTTAACATCGGTCTCACAAAGAGACTATTGGCGATAACTCCTAGCTAGTTGAGTGACCCCATTGGTAGAAAAATTCCTTGATAAAAGACCAAGTGTAATGACCAGTCGATCCATAAGGATCGTAGATAGCAAAGTTACGAGTAGAAGAATTGTAGCCAACTACTGTGTAAACATGACGTTGAGTGTTGATAGACATAATGCGACCTTCATTATAGGCATTCAAAAAAGTATTGAAGTTATTGAGTGCTAGATGGTTAGTAGTGTTGCGTGCCGTAATTTGCTCGAGCGCAAGCAAAGCCGAACCATAATCGATTCCATGGTATTCGTTCTTGCCATTTTGACCAATCCAGTTCGACTCATTGATCTGAGCGTAGGCTTTCTCAGCCAAGGCTACCCACAGTTCGTTGTTAACGTTGGTGTTGTTGCCACCGCCCCAACCAGCGAAAACAGCATGTCCCGAACCATTAGTTGGTAAGTAACGATCTACCGTGACGTAGTCCGCTACGCCATTTCTGTAGAAGCGAACCGTCCAAGTATTATCACCGTTGTCGATGAACATACTTCCAATCTGACTTGGGCTGCGGAAAGCCGTTCCTGCTAACATTGCCAAGAAGTAGCAATCAGCTGGATTTGCTGGGTGTCCTCCTTGGCGGATATCCCAGTAGTTTGCTCCGCCTCGGAATAGAGATCCCCTGACAGGTCGATAGCCGTACACTATAGAACCGTTAGAGGATACAGCCGTTGGGCGATCGAGACCTAGGAACCACTTGCCAATCAGTCGCTCCATCTGAGTCGCACTGCTACCAGCAACTAGGTCACCTAAAGCTGTGCGCGTTGCTGCACCTCCAGTCCACCAATTGTTAGCAGGATCGCCGTAAACAGTCTTGTACGATAAGTTATACACGTAGCCTGGCATCGACACAGGACGAGGAGCATCAGGCAGTCCGACCACTAACGTCCGCAAATCCCTCAGTTCAGTGCCGCTGACAGAACCATAATCTTTAGTATCTCGAAGAATTCCAATCATGTCATTGCGACTTAGTTGTCCATCCCGAGCAAACTGACGTGCCAAACCGATAATTCCCGGATCGCTCAGATGTCGACTATACCAATCTCCAGTCGAGGTACTCAAATAGTACCTGGTATTTCCACTGTACTGATGGACTTGGACAAAGTAGTTGCCTCCCCTGAGAAATCGGCTAATCCATTCTGAGTTGTTGCTCCCGCGAGTAGAACTGACCAGAACGTCACCCGAATCGACAATGCGATTACCGTTAGCATCCCGAATCAGTCGCAGATCACTATCTTTGCTCAGTCCCGCTAAGGTCAGGTTGACGCTGCGATTGCTACCGAGGCGAAAGCGGAAAACATCAGAGGTATTAGTATTACCAACCAGTCCTGTGAAGGTGCGAGTACCATTGAGGGTACCGATGTTGGTTTCAATGGGCAGCAAGTTGCTGGCTCGCTGACTAGATACTCCACTGGTAGGTGTAGCCGATAGGTGCAGACTGTAGCGAACCCAGTCGGAGCTACCTAGAGCGTAACGCTCGACCTTAGCAAAGTAGGTACCCGAGCCAGCCCGATAGTTAATTGAGTCATCCCTGTTACTTCCACGACGGGAATTTTTGAGCTGTCGGTCGGGAGCATCGAGGATACCATTACGGTTACTGTCTTGATACAGTCTTAGATCGGCATCATCACCAGCACTGATATTATGCAGGTTCAGATTGATGCTGCGGGTACCAATAATTCTGAACTTGAAAACATCAGTAGGATCTCTCGGAGTAACAGAGTAGTTGTTGCGCTTGATAGGAGAGCTAGAGAGATTTCCCAGATTATAAGTCCCCCCATCTGGTATGGCACTTGGAGTAGAACTGGCTCTTGAGAGGTTCAGTTTTACTGGGTCGACTAGTTCCGACCTGACTCCTGAATTTGATACTGACGGCTCTAATGCTAGTGAGGATGTATCAAAAACATCGGTTGAGAATACTTGTGATTTTTTTTCTATAGTACTTATCATTTTTGGGGTCTCCACTACTTAATAGAAAGTGAGAATTTGTAGAGTCCTTCGACTCACTCCTGAAGCTGAAATTTCGGTGTACCCCACCTTTGACTCTATTTATATTTTAAAAAAATATAATATTATATCATTCATAAGGCAATATAACTGTAATATTTTTTACAAAAAGCTATAATTAACCTCGCTAAGCCATAAAGCCAATCTGGCTTCGGCAATTGCAGCAACCAGATTTTGCCCAAGACTCACCCTCGGCTAATACACAGTGACTACTCCCGCGATAGAGGCGATCGCTTTTCGACAAATTAGGTATACTTCTTTTTATGAAGCGACTGAGAGTAACTATCTCTCAGTCAAGTTCAATTACCTATTAAACCAACGCTAGGTGTCGGTATATTTGTTTAGGTAATAGTATATTGGAAACCATTACGGAGACTAGCCACTAACTCATCCCAAGTTTTATGTTGATAACTTCCAAAAGGATCGTAGAGATTGAATTTCTTGGTAGAGGAGTCATAGCCGATAATGGCATAGTGATGGGGACCAAGCTCAACACTAACTAAGTTGTCAGAATTGACAAGTTGAATCAAGTCATTTTTTGTGAAAGAGCCTGCATTAATATCATCCTTATCTTCGATCTTGGCATCAAATCCCATAATATGTTCCATTGCCTCAGATGCTTTTCTCGCTGTATTAGGATTTCCGAAGTTTGAGCCAATTCCTTTATCTTTCAAGTAAGAGTTATGATCCTCGCCTTTCTTGAGCCATCCAGACTCATTCACTTGAGCATAAGCTTTTTCAGCTAAAGCAACCCACAGTTTGTTGTTAGAGTTACTGTGGTCACCACCACCCCAGCCGGCATAAACAGCTTTCCCACCTCTGGTCGGTAGTTGCTTGTTCACGGTGACATACTCTGGCCAGTATCTTCCCCCACTCTTGCGATAAAAGCGAACTGTAAAGGTGCCATCACCGTTGTCGATAAACATATTAAACGGAGGATTTTGAATCACGTAAGGTTTATCAACCGCAGCTGAAGCTAGAGTTGCTAGAAAGTAGCAATCACGAGCACTACTACCCTGTTTGATATCGCTAGCATTAATACCTTCTCCGAAGAGAGAACCATTAACAAATTGATAGCTCGTATTCGCTACAGGGAGATCTTTTCCTAAGAACCACTTGCCAATCAGTTTTTCCATATGAGCATCGCTGCTGCCTGCGCGTAAGTCGCCCAAGGTTTGATGTGTTGCTGCGCCACCAGTCCACCACTGGTTAGCTGGATCGCTGTAGACGACCTTGTACGATAGATTATATACATAGTCTCGCATCAAGGAAAAATAGCGGGCACCACCTACTAATCTCCTTAGGTCTGTCAACTCAGTGCTGCTGACTGAACCATCGTCTTTAGTATCCCTGAGGATGGCGATCGTCTCATTGCGACTCAGATATCCATCAAGAGCATACTGACGCGTTAAGCGGGTAACCCCTGGATCTCGCAAATTTTGCCCGATCCAATCATTGAACGACATTGAAGTAGAAACGTATGCTCCCGCCCAGCCAAAACCAACAATGTCAGCTTTGCCGTCACCATTGACATCGGTCATTATCCTGGGATGTTTGTCTACTCGCCAACCGTCGTTGTATCCAAAAGCCGTCGACCACAAGCGCGGTCTAGTAAATCCGTTACCAGTGGAGGTAGAAACGTATGGTCCCGCATCGCCAAAACCAACAATGTCGGCTTTGCCGTCACCATTGACATCGGCCATTATCCTGGGATGCTTGTCTACTCGCCAACTAGGCGAATTATAACCAAAAGCATTGACCCACAAGCGTGGTCTCGTAAATCCGTTACCAGTGGAGGTAGAAACGTAGGCTCCGGCCCAGCCAAAACCAACAATGTCAGCTTTGCCGTCACCATTAACATCGGCCATTATCCTGGGATGT
>JAAUYH010017130.1_pt1 | contig 24545 bp, 20 predicted proteins | sample 7278061 | NCBI WGS metagenome assembly JAAUYH01 (sample SAMN14350203, study PRJNA611818) | marine sediment metagenome | isolation source: surface marine sediment (0.6m) | place: French Polynesia: Moorea | collected 2018-08 | reverse complement strand
CTTCCGTTCCTTTTCAAGGCCTAATGCGGAAAAAAAGAGGTGATTAAGTCTATTTCTTTGTTTCTAGATATAAACAATGAAAATTGTAAGATCAGTTTTGAAATAAGGACGGTCAGAGATGAGACAAGGGTAAAATATATTGTTTCTGCGCTACTAAAGTTAATCGTCAATATCTTCAATGTAAGAGAGTGATAAACAATACCTTGTACATATTTAAACGAATTGTTTCCTCACGCTCTTTTTTAATTTTCTGAAGTTCGATTTCCCCTTTCCTATGACAGCACTCTGATACAAATACAATTTGAGAATATTTTGGTTCAACAGGGCAGCCTTTCGTTTGATTTTTGAAAGAGAAAAACTATCGTGGATTTTCAACTGTAAAAATTACAGTTCAAGAATAAATGCGCTCATTTTTGTAAATTCAAGAGTTAGGTACTACTATAAAGTTGTTAGCTCACCACTAAAGTTTGATTACAGCTTCATAATTCCAAGAGTCAAGAAATTAACTTGTGTCGAAATATCTGATGATCTTTTCGTTATATTTCGTTGAAAAGAACTTCTTGAGTTCACGGCAGCAAAGGACTTACGTTTTCTTTGGTTCATGAGTGTGCATTCTACAGTTAGATCTGTTTTCTGACTGAGAAATCATGCTTATTGAGTTCTGTTAATGTATGCCTTGTCCGGAGAAGGATCCTTCCTGAAGTAGTACAGTATCAGGATAATTATATTTCAGTAAATATGATTTTTGCTCTTCTTCATGCCACATTTTTCTTCTACTGGGTTTGAAACCCATGTGTAAAATTTTCCCCTCGGCAATTTTCAATAAGAAAATCTTTGCTTCACAATCGGATGTAGAATCGGATTGTGCCGGATTCTTTTCGAAACGCAACAAAGAGCAGTTGAATTTGTTGCAATCACAGAATTGAAATGAACCGTTGATGAAGCACTAGTACACGCATTGAAAATATTCGACACACAATTTTCAAAACGCAAATAAATAGTGGTGCAATCTTTCCATTTATTTCATGAAAATTTTTAAAAGGTGAGGCTTAAAGCAAAAACGATTTTGATGCTAGTAGTACATTCAATAAACTTCCAGCGGCTAAGTGATCGAAATAGCACCTTCAGCTACAGTTCAATTTCAGTACAACATATAATTCGTTTCTGATTTAATTATTTGTTTCTCTTTCAGTCGGTACAAATTAATAAATTTAAGGTTCTGTGACTAATATGCTTCTCAACAAATATTTCATGCGTTTGGCATACTCTTCGCCATAGTTGTTTGAATCTTGATAAGCTCTACAGATTTTCTCTGTATTTAATTGCAGCCATACTCTAAGATAGACGGTAGTAAATTCTCGTTATCCACAATGCATAATCGAAATAATTGTGTAAGCATTACGCAAATTTATTACAATATGCACTTTTAAACTAGCAACAGCGTGAGTTTTCCCAGTTGTTCCAGATTGTCAGTTAGATTCGAACCAAGTAATTTCATTTAGGAGGTTTATTGTTAAATTAATCGCCAAATTCCATCTGTATAATCAAAATAGTATTGCTGTTGAAAACCGATTGACTGCACTCACTCCTTGGCAATCAGAATTATTTTGGACAATGAAAAATGATTTTGGTAATCAGAATTGTTTTGGAGAATCAGAACTACTTCATAAAAGAAAGCTACGATTTAAGTCATAGACACAAATTGATCATATGGGAATCTCGCAGACCCTAAAAGAAACGCGACATGTTTCACATATATATTGAAAGGGGTCTCTAGCACAATACTGTATACATTACATATTATTGAATTACATATATTTCACAATGGATGTGTGTTGATATTAGAGAAGCAGAGAGATTTCTACTGAATAAATAAATTATCGGTGCAGATCTTAATTCCTAATGAACTTGAGGTCTCTGTCAAAATAGTCTTCAATAATTCGATATACTGCAACTATTACAGAGTTGCCGGAAAAGTATTGAAATTTTATTTCTCGCTACTATTCTACGAAAAATTGTTGAATAGTTCTCATATGATACCGGAATTAATTCACAGTAGATGTTTGAAATGAATAAATAGAATTATTCATTTGATTCATTAGCAAGAGCTTTCACTTCAGTTTGACTCCGAAAACCTGAATTTGAATGGAGAAACATTTGTACATTTTCCATTATCTGACGGAAATGGTTCCAAGTCATCGGGATCGTCTCTGCGAACATGATCAACCAAGTATGCGCGGCCGTTAAAACTACACTCCAGTTATTTGCAGCCGATGGGGGAAAGGGAAACATTTATGACTCGGAGGAATTCGCTTACGCAGCAATTTCGACGGCCATCTCAATCAAGCAATTCTGAGCAGAAGAGGAACGTTTACGAAATAAGGAACCCATAAAATATTGTACAAGCACACAAGCGCACGGCTAACCAACCGAACCAGCCATGCGTTCACCTTCACGACCACCACGAGCGGCCCATTCAACATAGTTGTCACTCTCAGCCATCGCGTATTCATCCATTAGAGTTCGAACAGTTTCTCTGCTATCGTCAAACTCCTGCAAGCTCTCACAAAACATCGGCTGTCTCTTGTACTGGTCAAGGAACGCATTTCTCTTTCGTAATCTGTCGTACGCATTACAAGTGCGTTTAAACAAATGTCCAATCCCCGTGTGATTCGCAATCATGAGTCCACTGACGCGATGTTCGGTTTGCAAATAAGGCGACCGTTTCGCTAGCGCAACCTGAACCGAAGCGGGACCCCACCGAATAAACGATGCCATCTCACGCTCACGGATACGTTGCAACGATTTGTGCACTTGAGTAGGGTCAACCTCGCCCTGAATAATCTTCAATATAGACATGTACGCGCCCTTTTTCGCCGGAATAGAAACCATATGATTCTTCGGTTGCAATAATCGGCGCATAACATCCAGTACTGTAGTTTTCCGCACACTACTTCCGCTTGCTTGAGTTCCTTCAAGAACTGTAAGGGGTGTGTATCCCGTGAGTAGGAAATGACAGGCAGGGGTAGGCACAAGTGACGCAGTTAATCCAACAAGATCATTATTCATATAGCCAGGATATCGCAAAGTGGTGGTCGCAGCCGCCATCACGGTAGACACCAAAGAATTGACGTGTTCGAATGTCGGATTATCGACACGAAGTCTATCAACCGCAATTCGATTCAATGCAGTATTATCCAGCACAACCACAGAATCCGCATGCAAAGTTAATCGCTTCAACGCCAGAATGGTGTTGTACGGCTGCACCACAACATCAGAACTCTCGTTCTGATTCGGAAACACCGAGTACGTTTGAATCAATTTCTTCGGATAGCGGTCATTAAGCTTCTCCAACAAGAACGAACCCAAGCCACTTCCCGTACCGCCAGCGACAGAATGGCACAAACTGAACGCCTCCAATGAATCGCCACCTTCTGCCTCACGGTCAATCATATCCATCAGTTCTTCCTCTTTCTGTTCGCCCTGATTGTAGCCTAGCGCCCAATTGTTGCCGGCGCCACCCCCGCCCGGCGCTACAAAGCAATTCTCAGGATTGTACAACTTGCGGTACTCAGACGACTGAATCCCACCCACCACACGGGGCTCCAGATCGATGAGCAACGCACGGGGCACATAATGTTCATCATCAGCCTGATAAAAGTACACATCTTTCCTGTCGCCCGCATCCTCCGTCGCGTACGATTCCAACACCCCATCAGGCCGAATTCCATGCTCCGCACACAATCGCTTCCAAAACTGCGTGCCAACCTGATTGCCACATTGCCCGACCTGCACCGTGATGACCTCGCGCATCGTTGGGAAAAGATTCGGTTAACCGCCGGCACGCGCAGAGGTTCGGATCAACTGAGATAAGAAATGAAATTTGAATTTTGATGTTCGCGCGTGCTTACAGCGTATGGGAGGCCGCCTCATTGCAAGGCACCAAGTTTGTCCCGAGGAAATGGCTCGTAACCAGCAGACGCCACGCACTGCCACGATCCGACCGAAGCCGACGACAAATCAACAGCGTGCGAGTTCGGCCATCGTCGGATAAAACCACACGATGTCCCCACTACCCGAGCTGTCCCAAGTCGAACAAATCGCACGCAGTGTGGAATGGGACGCGCAACCGGAGTGGAGCACCGAGAACGGTGCTGACAAGTATCTCGCGCGCACGAAGCGCTATGTCGCCGCACAGAACTTCCTCCTATCGTGGCAAGAGGGCCGAGTCCCCGTGGGCTGGCAACGCGCACGCCGGCTCACAGACTACGACGGGAAGTATCCGACGGAGATCGTCGACGCCGCACAAGACCGGATAGCTGAGCTGATAATCGAGCGCAACAACGCGGCCAACGCGCGTATCCAACAAGCCGCGAACGAGCGGCGCGCCAGCGCGCGCCGAGCGGCGGACCCGAACGTGCTACAACGCAAGGAGGTGATAGCGGTGCGGCGTCAGCTGGCACAACTGAACACGGCGTATTTCGAGATGAAGGACGCGGTGGACAAGGCGTCGGACGCGGTGGCCGAGCTCGCGCTGCGCGCTCAGGCACTAAAAGAGCGACTTTAAGAAAACACGGAAATGTGTAAAATAAATAAATTGGGCTACATTTGTACCAGTCCTATTTCGACATTGATCCATTCATCTCAACCGCGACAACATGACGCTCGCGGATGCGCGCCGTAGCGCGTGGGTGGAGCGCATCAAGACGGGAGCGATGATGGGCGCGGGCGTCGGCGGTGCCGCGGGACTCTTGTTCGGCACCTTCGAGGCCGCGCGATACCGCGGCATCCCGCCATCCCAGAAAATCGGGCTGATCATCCGCAACTCCGTCGGCGGAGCATTCGCATTCGGCTTTTTCCTCGCCATCGGCACTGGGATTAGGACTTTAAACGCCGAATCGCCGCTCGAAAAATTGCAATAAATTGCACCCTCGTGCTAGCATTTCTGTGAAATCCGGGTTTCTTCCATCGTTCACTGCTAAACTACTTATCGATTCTTCATTCATCTGATAGTGCGACGGTTCGCCGAAATGTCCTCAATTCGGTAGAAACTGATGAATTTACTTCGATGTGTCGCAAGTAGTCATGCCCGCGAAAAATTGCTCCAACACTAGCATGCGGTCGACGAAAGTCAAACATCAGGCACGTAAACAGCGACGGATTTAAAAAAGGGACAGTTTACGACCCGGATCGATAGTTCCGTGACGCCTGTGAAACACAATCCGCTTTACTACGCTTCCTTACAACACAACGCAAAAGGAACAGCACGCAGCATAAAATTCTAAAGAAGTATTCAAGCGGGCGAACGCACTCGTCATAGATTTACTGAAACAAGCAAAGACGATAGCAACATCACGCGCAAGAGCAAAAACAGGAGTGCGGCAAAACAACGGTACACCACACGTACGCGGGTTGTTGTTTTATTCACAGCATGGTAGGGAAGACCTACTTATCGGACGAGTTGGGGCCACGCTTCTTGCCGGGGCCTACAACGGCGTTGACATAACGACGATTGTACTTGGAGCGCAGGGCAGCGCGACCGCGGGGCTTCTTGGCCTTCTCTTGCGGAGCGACCTTGGGTGTTTGACCGCGCACCTTACCGGCACGTGCGAGCGAACCGTGAACTTTACCCATGTTGTGAGACGAGAGTGTAGATAGCGCAGGTGGAGAGTTCTAGACAACCAAGTGTAGAGAAAAGAAGCAGCATGCGACGCCGTCGACCCTGTTACAAAGCACCAATCAGCAAAAGACAGGTGTGCGCAGCGATAAAATAAAATTTTCGATATCGCCAGTTCTGTTATTTCGAAATAATGCAATTCGTATCATGATAAACGAACTTTCAGGAAGAAACGAATCCCTGTTGCCAACACACACAGTGACAATCCGTGGGATCGACCTGCAAGATACGAATAAACAAACAATTGGTTCGAGTCACGACTGCGATCGATCAATGTAAGAGTACAATCGACGGTGTCTTGCAATGCCGACAGTCTGGAAAACTCGCGAACCGATCGGTTTGTAGTTCGCTTCCTTCCTTGCCACCAATCCACACCCTTGACCTGTAACAGTCCATGGTGCAACGGCGAAGTCCTTCATCCTCGTCGCGATGGAGAGGTCGTGCATCCTGATTGCTGCTCAACTCGCTGCTGCGGCAGAAGTGACGAGGCACGAGTCGAAAATCAGTCCGTACGATGAATTCCCACCCGACGCAAGATTCGTGACAGCCTGCCAATCACGAAGGCAAATCAGCAGAGACGACACAGTTAAATCAGTCGTCAGCATCACATTTCGTTGTAAACCACATTAGGAGCATTGCTAGATTGGCGAAGCACGGCACCGCAACCCACGTCGAATATCGGCGAACCCCGCCGAATCTAATCTATACGAACACAGATACCCTGTAGTCCGCACCCATTGCTGTACTGTACCTTGGTCGAAAGCACATTACACATGACATCATGTGTACAGTAGTAAATTTCGTACACACACATACGCAAATAAATGATTACAACATGCGCAGCCACGACGATGAAGGCGACGACGGCTTTACTTCACGATACGGTACAACATAGAGGGGATAAATTGAGCAGGGGCACACGAAAAGGCACCTGCCTTATGCATTACCATGTCCCAACGCGGCGTGGTTGGCGGGGCCTGCGCCCTGATGCGCGGGCAACCCAGCAATACCCACGTAAACCAGTGACGAAGTGACCACCGCGACGAGTCCGAGAATAATAAGCGCGGGGACATACGCACGGCCAGAGGCAGGGTCATGAGATATGTTGCCAGACAGCAATGCTCGTCGTCGGCCGTAGTAAGTGTACATCCCATAGAACGCGATGGCGAAACCAACTACCCATGCGAACGCCAACGTCACCACGCCCCAACTTGTGTTGTGGTGCCGATCCAGAGTGAGTAGTACGAACGTGCCGATGGCACCCATCTGCATGCCCATCAGAACGTACTTACTAAAAGTACGTTCATTGGCCATGTTCAGCTTGAGCTGATCGACCAACATCTTGGTTTCCTTCGCCTCCTCCTTTTTCTTTTTCTTCTCCTTTTTCGCCGTGGCGGGTCTGGGCAGTTCATCGACGGTGAGCGCCGAGAAGGACGACTCCTTGTTGCTGTAGGCGTAGGGATAGTACATCTTCTGTTGAGCCGGGGGCATGGGCTCATTAGCCGGCCATTTCGCGGGCGTTCTCACTGACACTTCGGAGTTGACGTCGCTGGGTGGCGGTGGAGGGTTTTTCTTCGGCATGTTTGAAGCTGGGTTGACGCAGGACGGTGGTAAATTGGGAAAGAGGACGCGGGTGTGCGCGTGGGTGTGGGAGTGGATTCTCAACAGATTGACTAGGCACAGCTTATAACTAGTGCGACAGTGGGTGATGAGTACACGGGCGGCTTCGGAGGGGGAGGGTTACGGACACACATGGGAGACCCAGAGATTTATAAATTTACGCACGCAACAATCCGCGCGATCGATCGCACATCCACATCGCCCAACACACGCATATTACTAGCGCGCTACGTAGTCAGGTTGTGTATTGCGCAGATACGCTGCTGCAGCGTGCGCGAAATCTATGATGCCTGCAAGTTTGAATTGGAAATGATCGGGTGTTGAAAATCGGAAATTATTGCCTAGATATTCCTGAAAACCCTTATCGCGCAGCTGCACCGCGTTACAGTTGCACGTTGAGATGCACCCAAACAAAACGCAGAATGCCATGGCTATGCAGTTTGGTTGGGTCACATGGCATTCGAGCGAGCTGCAAAACCACAAACCTGGCACACATTCCGTTCACTTTTTGATTTACTGCCTGCGCCGCAGCCCCTTACCTTGTACACTGGCCACCCATGCCTTTGTAGTCAGGACTCGAATCGCCCGCTGACGTGACGCACTGCGCGCCGCCGTAGTGATTGAGCTGTGTGGATATCATGGGTTGCTGACGCCAAAGGCCTGCTTTATTCGATGAGAATATCAAAGTTTTTGCGTGTTTACCACAGTATTCCGTGAAGGGCGAGAAATGCGAAGACTCTTGTTACAGTATATTGATTAGTACCACCGTCGGTGAGCGGGACTTCTCCCTTACGAACATGTGTATTGTACCGAAGGTGACATGGTCCGTAATTGGAATACCCAATACTGTGCGTCGGAGTGTTGAATGCCCGCAGGAGTTTTCCCTCTCCGCATGAGTAAGCAGCGCACGTTTGTCACCATAACTCTGCCACCAATCGGCGTTGCATCGCGTAAGCGGACATTGGGAAAGGTGCTGGTTCTCGACTATTCCCATTCGTCATAGTCTTCGCGTCCACCCACCGAAACGGCCACGGCCTACGCGGGCAATGACGAGCTTTGTCATGAAAAGATTGTTGCATTCTGTGAGGTCTTGTCAAAACTCGGCATCTGTTGGTTCTTGACAAATCTAGTTCTAGTGTTCAACACTAGCTATCGCCCGGCCCTTCGACAATATCCCCTGCCAGTCATTCAATTGCCGCACACCACCACTTAGGTACAGTACAAGCAATTGCGACACATAGACGGTGTGCATGAAGGTGAAGGCTCTTACCTATTTTTAGTCCTGAGAAGATCATCATGGACCCCAGCCCACTCGACAACTTACCTTCACCATGAAAACCCATCGTAACTCGTTGTATCGCAATGTTGTTGCACTTCCATAACTAACGAACATTCTGGGTTAGCGCCCTCATTTTTGGTGATCTCAGTATTGTAATCAAGTACCGTAAACTAGTCGACCTGTTCAATGACATCCCCGCAACCAGAAAGTGGTATCGTTCGGTCAGGAAATGAGTCACAATTGTACGTGTTAGCTAGAGCAGAATTGCGAACACCACAACAATCTAACCCTACATCCCCACTTCGAAGGATTCTCGGAAATCCCGCTCGTCAACGCAATAGCAAGCCTGCCCGGCAAGTGGTGGCAGTCACGAAATTTCAAAAGATACTGGACGGTATCAGGCACCAAGGAAACTATCCGCCGCCATCCCCATATGAAAATAAGGAGTCGTTTGGCGACGCAATGGCGTATCATTGACGGATTGTATCTCCAGATTCGGCACGATGGACACGAACGCGTCCAAGTAATTGGGGACATCTGGAGACGCACCGACAACACGAATGCGTGGAGCCAAGTTTCGAAGGGAGCATTGGAACCGCTACACGTTACACGCACAATACTTCGATCCAAGTGGACGTCACAACGAATGCAGTGGAGTTGCATTTCACCGAACAAGATGGCGAACAGGAAGGATACGAGATGCAGTCGTGGGGGATACGTGTGGACAAGAATTGTATGCATGGAAGATGATATGCATGGATGTTCGATTCCCGGAGCAATAGATCAACGAGATGTGTTCGGTGAGAACGTCGCCTCGACGCGCCATAACAACGTGAAAGCGCAATGAATTAAGGTTTTGATTATCCATTTCCGTTCTTGTCAAGCAAGCGTGCAAAGCAGACACCTGCAAATCCTGCGCACTCCCTCATGTCGCTGCTCGAGTAATTCGTCATGTTTAAAGCGGATATACTCAACATGGAATGTTCGACCACCACAGCAATGGAAGCGCGTGCATAGTACAGTCCGGTACTGTAATGGAACGAGGCAACCCGCGTCCGATGTGAAGATGCCGCTCCGCTGACGCTGCAATTTTGGACCCGACCGTTTCGGGGTTTTGCATCGCAACGAACACTACCTCAATGATGAGTACACCAGATAAGAGTCGAGGCACATGCCTGGCGCTCCCACCGAGGTTGCGCTGAGTAGGAAGATGAATCTCCTTGCGGTGACACTGCTGGTGATGTTGATCGGGTGGGCGGCGGCGCACACCTGTGGCCTGGTGCTGTGTCAACCGGGAACACGCTGTGTCAATGGGAGGTGTATCCTAGTATCAAGCGACTCTTGTGTGGGAATCTGGTGTCCTCCGGGGTTTGAATGCCATGAGGGGCAGTGCAGGGTGCGACCGCTCAAGCACTGCAGTGTAGCGCTATGTGCGCGGTATGGGGAGAACGAGCCATGTCTGCGGCCGCAGACCTGCGCCCGCGATTGTGGGCCACTACCCTACCGAGGCGCGCGCATCAATTGCGGCTGGTGGGCGAAGACAATGGCCCCCACGTGCCCGACCAAGTGTTCCACGCGTTGCGTCGCCGTGCCACCCCGGGACCCCGCCGGACGCCCGCACTGCAACCTGTGCGCGCTGCGCCGCCACGCATGCTTCACTCTATTCGCGGTGAGGAGGCCAAGGAAGCGAGCACCGCGTCCACCCCTCCCGCTGTTCTGCACTTCGCAGCTTTGTGACCGACGCCCGCCGACCTTCATGTGTCGTGCGCACATCGAGAAGGGCGCGCGCAAGTTAGGCAAACCCAGACCACCGCCTGTCGTCATCACCTGCGCGAAATGGGCTGTGATGGTGTACACAACATTGTAATACTATCTGAACCCACACATGCGTGAAGCGTCACCTCAAGTTGTGGTCATCTGATGCGGGACTAGATACGCGCTCGACAGTAGCGGAGTTGAGGTTGCAGTTCTCTGGAAGTCAACAGTGTCTACTGGGTGGGTTCCGTTGGTGCAGCCGATCACGTGAAGTTGCAACGCGCCAATTCGAATACTTTAACGACTTCATGCGTCCATGAAATCGACATGACAATTCATGTTGGCATCGGTTGGGACGTGGAGGACCGGCATGGCGTGGCAGCGTGAAATTCGAGACACTGCGACCTGAGCGCTACAGTACAGTACTAGTTTGACGTAGGATGGTGGGTAGGATGCCGCATAGCGTGCGGCATGTAAGAATTCAAGTACAATCGGTTGATTTTACAAACGCTTCGGTTGGCCGTCCGTTATTATGACCGCTTGCTCCTCCTCATTCGTTGCGAGCGTCGCTTTTGGCGGCGTTCGAACGAGTCCGCCTTCGCCATCAAGCTCATGAACTCGGCAAAGTCTATTTTCCCATCGTGCGCTACCTTGTTGAACAGCATGCTCAGCGTCGCGTGCGACACCGTCGCCTGCCCGATCGAGTTGATAACTCCAGCGAACTCCGCGAATGTCACTGGACCCTCACCAAACCGCTTGTACGCGTTGCGGTACCATTCCTCGTCGTACACCTTCGCCTCCTTGTCTCCCTGCACTTCAATATCGTCCTGTGCTTGTTTCGACGGTCCAGCACCCTTTGTGTTTGTTTTTCTGCTCTGTGGGACTGTCCCCTTCGCCGCACTTTTCCTAGCCTTCGTCTTCTCTATTCGTCCACCACCCCTCGCCACACCGAGTTTTGTAGATTTTCTCGGCAGCTTTCGCTGCTCCGCCTGTTTTTCTGCACCTGGTGTAGACTCGGCCCCTTTCGATGCAGCTGACGGTGTAAACTTCTTCTGCGCTTGCGACGCAGTTGGGTTGATTCCACTTTTTGAGCTTCTCCGTGACTTCTCTTTCATAACCGTGCCCTCATCGCTATCTCTGGATTTTCGGTTCATCATCTCGCTCACACTTGAGAGAATTTGCGATGGCTGTGCCCCATCGCCGTGGTTTTGTTTCTCTTCCATGTTAGTGAGCATGATTCCGTGTCTCGTCCACATACACTGCTCCGTCAATTATTGCGACATGTTTTTTGAGTTTTCGTGTGTGGTCTCAGCTTTCGAAATATTTTAAACGACCGTTAAACTTTCTCTATCATCCGAAGAAAAGTGTGATTAGTCTACTCGATCATGTGCTAGAAAAACTAGGCCACGCACAATCAGCAGGCGTGCGACCAAGGCATTGGATAACCTTGGTCGCACGCCTGCCGATTGTGCGTGAGCACAGGGATACGCGGAGTTGGCGCAGATGATTGAGCAGTGGTAAGCACTAGGTTGTCTTTGCACAACGCGCGTCGATAAAGTTGACGACTCCACGCAGCGGCTGCGGCATCTTTTGCACATCTACTACCCAAGACTCGGCCGAGTCCCAAGAACCACCCGTCTCTACTTGGGCGGTAGGACATTGAACCCCATCCAACAACAGCGTGCCGTCGGGTGCCCGCAATGTCAAACTGATGATACCGTTCATCGCATCTCTCACGTTTCTGCTCATTCCATTTTCGGTAGGTCCGAGAACGGCAATGCCTCTTTCCTCTGTTTCCGCGCGTATAGTAGCTTCATAACCGCGGCTAGACGTACAGCGCGCCTCCCACGCGCCCCATCGAACATTCCACGACATTGTGCTGTTCCCTATCGATTAGGCGAAGTAGAAGTGTTAGTGAACCATGTCAAAACCAGATGACGCGAAACAACTCACAGTTTGCAAACTCATACAAAACTCCATCGAGATGCACAGCTATCATGCCGAGTGTCTCCTTCAATCCGAGTACCATGCGCGACGCTCCAACAGACGTCACGGAAAGATCAGGGTGCATGCTGAACGCGTTGGCCTGCACCCACCACCACTTGGACGGAAAAGAGGCGCCCCAATTCTTCTCGATGTACACGCGCGCGTCGCGAACATCAAACACCTTCCCACTGTACCTTATTTCGCCATGTAATGCCAAACCATGTGCCATCAACACTTGCCATCCCGGTTCGAAAGCAGAGAATCTTGACAAGCGCGTCGCAGTGCATCGCGGCACACCACTTCGGTCGCCCCACGTCGCAAGCGGCGCATATCGCACATACCAGGACAAACCATTCGGCAAACGCCCAGTGCTCGCACGAGCAGTAAGTTCATATCCGTAGTAATCCACATGGTCGTAGTGTCGCATACGCAACGTGCGCGGGGATGCACGGAATCCTTCCAGACCACCGGAAAGTGCGTGGAAGTGAACGCTATCGTCCGGCCCAGCCACTTGAATCGTTCCTAAGCCTTTCGCTTCCACACTGAACATAAACGCGAACGACGCATCAGTTTCCGGCAACACTAAACGCAGGTACCAGCCCTCGAAAAACGGTGCTCCATCGGGTCGTCGTGCGCGACGAACGAAATGTGACGCCGCATGTGGCGCCTCGCGAATCTTCGCCGCACTCGCGATGCGTCGAAGATGCTCCGCTTCTTCCCTATTGGCACTGCTCGTTATGATTTTGCGGGAATTGAAATTAGCTTGGGCTGGTGTGAATCGGATTCGTAGTGAAGCGCAAAATAGTGGTGTGTTAGGCATTGTTCCAAGGTGAGGGGATTGTGCGGAGATCCGCCAACCTGGTTTATTGGTCAACATCTGACTTGGCGCAGTTTGACAGGGTAGTCGTGTAGAACTGCAAAACTGCAAAACGTTACAGTCTCCGCGCCTTGAGAACTGTAGATGAAAACTCTTTATCTGTGTCATTTTTGTTGGCTGCCGCAGTTCGCTTGCATTGAAAGCTGAATTCAGTTAGACAGAACTACTTCCAACCACGTCATGGAAGTAGCTCAAGAGATTTCGGGGTTCTGTATCTTTTCTGCCGCATAAATTCTATCTTTATTCCCACCGTAGGCATTGCTGATCAGAAAACCGGTGGCTTTGAAAGCATTTGCATGGCAATTATCTTTCCGCGTCCGGCGCATGTGCTATGCCTTTGGCTGCTGAAATAGATAATGAAGGGGACCAAAGGTCTCTGAAGGACAGTTAGCCATTAATATAGAAAGTTCGATTTCGTCGTCTTGGTTGTTTGTGCGCAGGGTTCCAGACATTCGTTGCTATAAAAGTTGAGTATAGTATAATACAGTACTGTTAAACCACACAGGGCACCTGAGTTGAGAATGCAAGAATCGACATTTGAATATTTTAAATTTCAAACGGGCGTCAAATGAGACCGCTTAAATTCACTTAACTTTACTATGCCATGTTAAGCAATCCAGTCAACGAATCCTTTCCTAGAAACGACAATCAAACAATCCACACATGGATTTGATGCCATTCATGAACGCTGTCGCCAAGTAAGAAATGGCATTTATTCCATTTTTGAAAGGGAAGATGTGTTGCCTAAATCTGTCCCTTATCAAGGTTGATCAAGGATTACATGCGGTGCTTCGATGCAACTGAACAAATGTGTGAGATCTTGCGGTAAGCACTACTACTAATGGGGTTATCCCGAGATAGGATGTTGGTATCGACGAACAATCCGAGGTAGAAATCGATTCTTCCGTTTTCAATCTGCGATTCACAAGCTTCTTCGCGACTTTCAGGACGTGAAATCAACTGAGAAATCTTGTGAAAGGAGAATAAGAATAACAGCACGACGATCATCCACAACGAGAAAAGACTTGACACAACTCCTTGGTGTCTAGCTCTGATAGATATGTTCCGTATCTCCTGATTCCTCGTCACTCGCTTCATCTTCGTAAATAGAACTGTTGGTGTCAATTTCAGTAGAGCGCACCAGTTGGAACTTTCTACCGCTATCCAGAACTCTGCTTCATTGAATTTTCTTTTTCCACTAAACCATGACTCATCGACCTCGACAAGTCTCACAAATGTCCGTACGAGCTTAAGTGATGACTATTCAGTATATGGCAAAACTACAAAGATAAGCTTTTGTCCGATCGTCCATCGTATGAGGTGCTTGACTGGTTAAAAATGGAGTGAGCAAGTATTACAAGTTGTGTATGGATGAAGATACAGCATGACCATGATTGTGCGTATTGAAAGTCGAGAAGAAGCTCGTGAATCAACAGATTCAAAATAGAAGAATCGATTATTGACTCGGATCATTTGTCGATGTCTATGTCCGATCTCGGGACAGTCCAAATAGTGAGACTGATTAGCGCCAGATCCCCTGCTTTTGTCCAGTTGGATCGATGTACCGCATGTACTTATCGATAGGGACAGGTTCAGGCAATGCATCTTCTCTTTCCAAAATTTGAATGCCGAGATGAATCGGAGTGGAGGTCGATGAATTGATCTAATCCAAAAAGTACTTTTTTCTGTGTTTCTAGTTTAAATCAGAAGCTCTATTTATTTGCAATCTAGATATTAAACATTCGAGTTTGGTTTGTCTCTTTTGAATTTCACAGGTGAAATAAACATCATTTAATTTGGTGTTCTGTACAGGGAGTCCTCGGATTAAGGCCTTCAGGACTTGGGTCTCTTCTCGCTTTCAGTCCCTAAGCCACCGACATGATGTATCCCTTAACGGACCAGGTCTATTCGATAAATTACATGGATTAGGAAATAGTAGAAATGGATGAATGACAATACCTGCAGTGTTTACTGTATCTATTGAGAGTGGAAATAGTCAAAGTGGTCCGTACAGAAATGCATATCGCAGTACTGGCATGGGTGCAGCTCGTATCTGGGCTTAATCGAGGATTCATGAGCGAATCTTCTCTTTGAGTCTACGAACGCGCATTACACGCATACTTGCTGCTTTTTGTGTGAACTAATTCAAGTAGGCTAGGATTCATTCTCGAAACCGCAACGGAACTATTTCCTTGATTGTTCTCTGTGTTTTTCTGCCCGATAATTAATCGAGTTGAAGTCGAATTCCCCACTTAGTTACCTATGCCACCGAGTGTGTTTGGGAACTGCTAGTACTACGTGACCATTGCAAACAAGCTTTTAAGTGAATACTGCTGCACAAACAGTACATTGAAAGTTACGTAAGCTTTATTATGGGCTCAATCACAAGTGCAAGACATGAAGCTGAAACAAAGGAATGTCAAGTGTAATTCAATATATTATATGGTCTGGTCCGATTAAGGATAGGCAAAATTGTTTTTGCTGTGGATTGTTTCAGAGCTAGAATGCATGGATATGCTAAAACTCTCCTTATCAACCATGCCTTAACAAAGAGCATAAAAGAACAATCCATAATAGACTAGTACGTCTTTTAATCTCCCAACCTACCGAAACTTTCTAGCAAAACTTTCTTTACGACTTTGTCTAGATAGGGGACTTAATCCGAGGACTGTATCAGTGCACCAATTTGGAAGTGTGTTCAGCCTAATGTTGTTGGAACGAAGGTAGAAATTGCAGTGAAACCCGATCACTGTTCAAGTTCAACCGACTGGGTTCTGTCAATTGGACTCTTTGTTCTGAAACCATCAGCTTCTTTTCCAGATCTCAATACGAAACCTGGTGAGATGAAGAAATGCAATAGAAATCGTCAACATGAAATCAGTGGCAAGAAAATCATTTGACGCCGATCTACGCAAAGCTGGTTCACGACGCTTCCCTATCTGGTTGCTTCTGCATAATCCGAGAACAGCAGGGCAATATGAAGTGCTCGCCACCGCTGAAACGACTCACGAAGCTAACTACTCTCGTGTTCATCACATTTGTTGCTTCTATTTTCTTGAACGTTATTGTGAGAAGTCGAGTCAAGGGACGACCGAGCTCAACAGAAGAGAAACGTCTACAGGCTATCGCAGCATCATGTGGGCCATTATGCATCCCAGAAATGAACGTTATGGGGCTTGATCCGCAGTTCAAACAAGCTTATCGTCGAGCACCTATGTCGCAGCGTAGATGTCGAGCGCTTTACTCGAATCCCTACATGTTCTCTCCTCTAAAGTCTCATTTTCCACCTCGGCATATATCAGAAGAGCTGCTCGACAACTTCACTATGAACGGTCGGATCCCGATTCTAGAGAATTATTTCAACAACGTGTTCCTTGGCAACAAGCAGTACACGCTGGATTGGAACCCGAGTCTTATCAATGAATATCTGAGACAACTTAAGAAGGGACAGCTGGTAGGCTCTTATGGGACAAAACACACGAATGAGGTGTACAGATTATTGCGGCGTATCGGTATGCGTGGAAAACGCGTGTTGGTGGTAGGGTCGCAACGGCCGTGGTGCGAAACGGCCGCACTAGCCGCGGGTGCGAAAGAAACCGTAACACTAGAGTTTGGAAGAATTCTTGCGTCGCACCCGAAGATGAAGGCGTTCACACCGGACGAATTCAGCTCGGCCTACCTCAGTGGTAATATGCCATTATTCGACGTAATTATATCGTACTCTACTTACGAGCATTCAGGACTGGGGCGATACGGCGACGCGTCGAATCCGTGGGGCGACTTGATTGCTGTTGCAATGGCATGGTGTGTGACAAAGAATGATGGCTTGCTCGTGCTCGAAGTCCCACGCGCTCGCAAGGACTTGCTTGCTCACAATATGCATCGATACTACGGACCAATACGGCTTCCACATCTGACATCGAATTGGGTGCGCGTTTTTGCGGATGACAGGAATGAATGGGAATCAGTGCTGCACCCCATAGGAGATTTACCACGGCCTATGGTGTTCAAGAGGATGGCATGGACGAATGATCTATGGAACTTTTTCACCACAGATGTGTGGAGCTACTAGATTCCACTGCTCTGTGCAATATGGAAGGTAGACACGCAGACAATGAACAAGAGTGTGGGTAAATAAAGATTGAACGCCGTTTCACTTCCTACTGTAGACTTAGTATCCGCAGAAATCAAACCCCATTCATTTCTATGGTGATGCCATCTGATGAACAACGGCAATGCTCACGATTTCTACAGTTCGCAAATAGATTACAAATCTCCGATTAGACAAATTTCACATTCCACTTGAACGTCACGCTGGTAGTGATGAATGACATCATGGTTAATTGGAAATTTGCAATTGTTGAAGAACCCGTACAGTGATTTCATCCCTCGTTCATTCCGACGAGGACACCACGCGGGTACTGTAGTAACTGAACTTGCGTTTGCGGTAAAATTGGATGTATCTCGATTCGAAGCAGCGCAAATATCAACGAAATCTCATTCCATTTCGACGCCATGCGAGTTACGAGCAAGAAGATGATGACATGTGGTTGTAACAATTCAGGAACGTGACGGTGTACTTTAATCTCCCTAGACGAAGCATATCTCGAATGTCTTCGGAGGTTGAACATGGTTCGAGTTTGCAATTGTTAGCACGGTACAATGGATGGAGTTGAAGGGAATTTGTTCACTATTTACAATTCTGAACTCTCCAGACTTCTCGCGACGATCATCTCTAGCTTCATAAAGAAATGTTCATTATTCCCCATCTGTATCAGAAGGATGTTAACCGTGCGCCACCGTTTGCATTTCTATCTCCCATATGCTACGGCCAAATTCCCTTTGTGTCGTACGCGCTAGCAATTCGTTCAATCGCCTTGACGTATGCAGCGATTCTGAGGGATGGCACGTCTCCCCTTTGCAGCATGTCAAGCAAACTTCCACATGCATGTACCATAGCATCCTCAAGCCCGCTTCGAACTTGCGTCTCTTCATCGGGGCCAGTCTCAATTACACTGCGCAAGTCCTTCGGAATGTCGAAACCGTTATTAGTTAGAACACGAGCCACGGCCCGACCTTGGGTCTCAGCCTTGCGACGAGTGAGACGCCCAAAGCGAATGCCAGACATGTTCTTCGCCCATTCGTAGTACGAGCAGGTGACTCCCATAGAATTCGCCAGAATATCTGGCACAACAATCACGCCCCTGTCGTTGAGGATCTGGTCGGCGCCTGCGGTACACGGGCCGTTCGCAGCCTCCACAATGATGCGAGCGCGAATGTCGCCGGCGTTGCCGAGATGAATCGCACCTTCCATTCCCGTCGGCACCAGTATGTCGCAGTCTAGGGTCAGAGGGTCGAACTCCCTAAGGTGCGTTCCCTGCGAGTATCCAGACACGCCACCGGTGGAACGAACATGCGTGTGTAACCTGTCCGGGTCTATGCCGTCGTCGTAATTCATCACAACCCCATCGTGTTCCCCAACAGCCGCGATCTTCCCACCTGCCCGATGAATGAAATGCGCTGCCCAATACCCCACATTTCCGAATCCTTGAATCACAAATGTCTGGTCCTTTATCCCATGTCCTTCGCGCAGTTGAGCCCTCTCCACAATCAAGTCATTATTCAGCATGCTTCTGATACCGTAGTACAAACCGATACCAGTTGCCGATTCATATCCACGAATACCACCCTGCCCTATCGGCTTGCCAGTGACACAACCGCGCGAGAACGGCTTCTTGTGATCCATCTCAACGAGTGTGTCATGAATCCATGACATTTCTCGCTCTCCTGTGCCTATATCAGGTCCTGCCACGTCCTTTTGCGCTCCGATCAAACCTCGCTTGTTCAGTTCGTGAGCGTAGCGGCGAGTGATGCGCTCTAGTTCAGCGGTCGAATAATTCTTGGGGTTAATACACACACCACCATTGCTACCACCGAATGGCACATCAGCCACTGCACATTTCAGCGACATCAACAACGACAGCGCCTGCACATCAGGTAAATCAACATTTTCCATGTACCGAATCCCGCCCTTTGTAGGCAGTCTATGTGTGCCGTGCTGCGCACGATATGCAGTAATCATTTCAACCGACCCATCGTCGCGCTTCAGCGGGAACTTGAACTGCACGGTACTCGCACATTCACGGATTACGTTCAAAACGTCGGTTTTAACCGTGGAATACTGTGCTGCTTGGTCATAAAACTGGAGTACCGAATCATGCAGGGACAGCTCCTTCGCCGTTTCCGTCTCGACAGGAATCGGCTCGGCGACAGCAGGAACAGAGTAGGGGCGAACTTGGCGACGGATTCCAACAGTAGTGACCGGACGAAAAAGAGAGCGCATGGTATTCATCGCTTCGAAGAATGATTGTTGGGACGAGAGTGATCGTGAGCGCCGGGTAGCAGCAACATCGATCCATTTATTGAGGTGTATTGAAGTAGATCAAACGACGTGTACCGTATGGAAGAGCAATTCCATCTTCCAGTCACGCACAGCACAGCAAAAAAGCTGCAACTTCCAAAATGTAGGATTCCATTTCCCAGCAGGGTTGCTAACAGTCTGTCTCTGCACGTGTTCTGATATCTCACCGGGCAGCCAGATTTTCGCATTGTTGTTAGGATCGGAACCCGAGACCATTTGCGATGCCAACCGTCCAATTCATCCTCACCACGACGGGTCGGTTCGATATTTCCCCAAAGGTTCCTGTTTTTCACAACCCAGCCTTATTCGCACCTTCCCTAGTTGAATTCGCGCTCGCACGGTCCTTTATTCAAGACATGTTAGACACACACGGTGCAGTACTGTAGGATGATTTTTAACGATCGCCATATTGCCAACTCGTTTCCGTCATCAACAAGGTCCTAGTATATGTTTCTTGCAAATTATCTGGAGATATAACTTCGGATCTATCCATCGATTTGAACACGTCCAGCAACACTACCGCTTCCCGCTACCATCTCATTAGTGAAACAAAACGTAATACTGTAGCTCGGTTAAACCGGAAGCACTCAGAGTACTACTAGAATTCGAACGAAGACGGCCTGACTATACCACAAGATCCACATTGTCGATACAGAACATCTATCACTCACAAAGATCACCAGTAGGTATGTCCACAAGCATATTACATAGTTTACTCCAGGCAGTCGTACAGTAGCACACTACGGCCACACGCCACGACGTTGGTAACTCTCCGCGACACGCTCGATGCCCTTGACGTAGGCGGCGACCCTGAGGCTGGGGACCTTGCCGCTCTTGAGCATGTCGAAGACCTCGTCACAGCACTGGATCATGGTGTCCTCGAGGCCGCTTCGGACGTGTGCCTCCTCGTCGGCGCCGGTCTGGATGAGGGCGCGGACCTCGGGCTCCATGTCGAATCCGTTCTCGGCCATGACGCGGGCGAGGGCGGTGCCCTGGGCCTCGGAGTGGCGCCGGGTGAGGCGGCCGAGGCGCATGCCGGCCAGGTTCTTGGCCCACTCGACGTAGGAGCAGGTGACGCCCATGGCGTTGGCGAGCAGGTCAGGCAGCACGATCACGCCGTTGTCGGTGAGGATCTCGTCGGCGCCCGCGGTGCAAGGCCCGTTGGCGCCCTCGGCCACCATCCGCGCCGCCACGTCGCGCGCGTTGCCCTGGTGAATCACGCCCTCCAGCGCGGCCGGCACCAGCACGTCGCACTGCATTGTGGCCGGGTCGGCATGCGGCTCATAGTCCCCGTCGGGGAAGCCGCTCACGCCGCCCGACGCGACAAGGTGCTTGCGCAATGCGTCGGGGTCGATGCCCGTGTCGTAGTTGGAGATGACGCCATCACGCTCGGCGACAGCGACAATTTTTCCACCTGCCTGGTGAATGAAATGCGCAGCCCAGTAACCTACATTACCCAGCCCCTGCACAACGAACGTGCGATTGTTCAGCCCCGTGCCCTCGGGCAGCCCGGCGCGCTGCACGATGTAGGGATTGTTCAACATGCAGCGCACGCCGTAAAAGAGACCTAGCCCCGTGGCCGATGCACGCCCTCGAATTCCACCCTGCCCCACCGGCTTGCCTGTGACACATCCCAACGATTGCGGCTCGCCCGGGTTGAGCTCGGAGTAGGTGTCATGAATCCATGACATCTCTCTTGGACCGGTACCGAAATCGGGGGCTGGCACGTCGAGATGCACGCCGATGAGCCCGCGCTTGTTGAGCTCGTGGGTGTAGCGACGTGTGATGCGTTGAAGCTCGTCGGGAGAGTAATTCCTTGCGTTGATACACACGCCACCCTTCGCGCCGCCGTACGGCACATCGGCCACCGCGCACTTGAGGGTCATGAGTGTGGCGAGCGCTTGCACCTCCTCGGCGTCGACGGTCTCAGCATAGCGAATCCCACCCTTGGTGGGCAAGAAGTGGGTGCTGTGCTGCGCGCGGTAGGCGGTGATGACCTCGATGCGCCCGTCGTCGCGCCGCAAGGGGAACTTGAACTGCACGGTGTTCGAGCACTCGCGGATGACGTCGAGCAGGTTGCGATCCACGTTGGTGTAGCCCGCGGCCTGGTTGAAGAAGTGGAACACCGAGTCGAGGAACGACAGTTCGGTCGGCGCCGCCGACAGCGCACGCAGCGGCGGGGCGAACAGCCCGCGGCGCGGCGTCGCCCCGCGCAGGATGGCTCGAGCGGCGTTCATGTTGTGATGGTTGCTGCACACGGCTGCCGGCGATGGGTGTGCGGTTGGAGGGAGATGAAGGGCCGGTGCTGCTAGTTATACTGTACACTCCATCGTGGAAGGTTGACGGTTGTGACCGGCCCTCACTCAAGCTACAATCACGCAGAATTGTGCATTGCTTCCCGGCCCTTTAGAAGTAAATTCACGATTTAGAAATTCGGTTTACATCACATTACATTCGTTTGATATTTTTTGCTCTTCAATACTGCTAATTCTATCTCGTGACCCACGCAGTAACAGAAGCTCCTTTGCACGTGAGACTTCGACACGAATCTGTGTGATTTGAATTGCGATTTCCTGACATTGTCGATTTATCTTTGTTTCCGAGGTGTGTCATGCACAAAACCATACCCGCGTAGCGCTTGGGTCGTAGAAAGAATACCGCTCGTCCGTATCATGATCACATACGACGTTCTACTTTACGAGTGGATATATGCAGTTTAGCAGGCGTAGGATAAGTGACGACCGAAAACAATAAAAGTTATATCGTTAGTTTGGTGACGTGTACCGGCACCGTAAATGAGACAACGGCGATGTCAGAATCTCACTGCACGGAGATCGGAAAATGAGCACAACAATCTGCATGCGTGGTTATCTTATTTTTTTTCTGTGACGTTGACAATCATCAACTCTATCACACTTTGTCCTGCCGCACCGGTTCTACTGTTCGTGTTACTTAAGTGGAACCAAATTGGATCATTATCTCCACAGATCACCTTCCATTGTCCCTTAAAACTTAGAACTGAGTGTAATGTACTGTAGACTTAATTTCTATTTTCCATGTTAGATAGATTTAGTGCTGTTAAATTTTTTCTTCTTAATGCTGATGTATAGTATTCTACTTTTCGCCTTCTATTGCTGTTTCTAAACTTCACTAGACTTCTAAACTATTACTTCACTGTGTTTCTCTTCATACAATGTGCAGCACTGTACGGTACTGACTGCATGAGCACCTTCTACACATTTGCTGTACTCGTATGTTCCATTCAATCCATCCCCGAGCAACACCTTTACATCTCTCCTTGTCCATTCTCTACGCACTCGCTCCTCCCGCGCTCGGTCCTGCTCCTCCACTTCCTCCTCCCTTTCCCAATACTTCTGTCTTAATTGCTTTCTTCTTCTTCTGGTTATTCTTCCGATCCCATGCAAATCCAAATCCTCCAGCGCCAACTTTCGGAAGTGCGCTACGTTCAATTCGACGTCGATTCTCTAGTTCTTCTTCCCTTACCGCTTGTGTCAATGATAGTCCACTACCACTGACTGTGCTCGAACTGCTTCCAAACACTGCCGGTGGCGGCGGGGCCGGTGTTCGTCCTCCCGGTCCTCGCTTTCGTCTCGAGTTATTAGGGTTACCGCCCCATGGCGCACCTACTCGATTCGTCACGTCAGAATCAAGTGACGTGGCTTCCGTCATCGTCGTAGTTGTCGTGGCGCTTGTGCTTCCTGCTGATGCACCTGAACGCTCTGGTGCGAGCATAGCTGCGCTGATCACTCCAAGACTGGGGAATGCTGTGGCTGGCGATTCTAGTTCTCGCCGTCCTAGTGACGCCAATGGTGGCGCGTCGTTAGTGTTGTTGTTAGTTATACTCGGTCGTGGCGGAGGGGCACGTGTGTGACGCGCGGGAGGCGGCGCTGGTGCGGGCGCAGGCCTAGTCGCAACTGATGTGTACAACGATTCCGGTCCACGCGCGGGTTGGGTAGTTACATTCTGCGAACGCAACGATGGTGGTGGTGGAGGCCTCGAAGTCGAGCCTAAAGCTGGAAACGGTCCAAAGGCGTTAGTCAAGTCTCTGCGCGTGCGTCTCGGTTCCGGTAAATTAGTAGGTGTATTTGCACCTCCAAACACACGATGCAAGTTGATTTGCGGCATGGCTTGTGCTGGGGGCTGTCGCTGCGTCGTGTTTCCACCTCCTCCAGAACGACCAAGTGAAGGGAAGTCACCTGAGCTAGGCACTGGCATGATGTGTGTGCGTACAGTTGGCATGATACTAGGGGCAACAGGGCGTTGACCTTCAAGACTAGGGAAATCAATAGTGCTTTGCGGAGCGACCCCATCTTCCTGCTCACGTCCGCTCAACGCATTAGTTAGGAGAGCACGTTTGCCTGCATCTGGTAGTAGGGCAATAAGCTCGGGGAAGATGTCACGAATTGCCTGCCGCACACCAAACGCGTCGATTGTGGCGCGGTAAAATTCGTTGGCATCTATATCACCATCTCGAAACTGAGCTGATGCCTCTTTGAACATCTCGAATGCCGACGGGTCCAGCTTACTTCGCATAGTACGCATGAGATTCTGACTTCGTTCCTGTGCTTCATTTTGAGTTTGGGGAAGTGGAAGAGGTCGATACACGCCTTCGCGAGCAGAAGCAGCTCCTGGGGCTGGCAATGAACTAGAGGTAGAGGTAGAGGAAGTATTAGTACTTCCTGACGCAATTGGTGGTGGGGGTACACGCTGTGTTACTTGTGCAGGGCGAGACGAGTTCTGCGAAGAACCACGGCGTGTTTCGGATGACCTCCCTTCATTCGGGCGTGCATTCGCATTGTGGCCACGATCATTGGTATTGCGAGATGAGGAGTCATTTCCACTACCTACGAAATTTGCATGCACTGCGGCAAATGCACGTCGTCTAGCTGCTTGACGGGCTTGTTCTTCG